>Ga0316207_10000155_pt1 | contig 139909 bp, 151 predicted proteins | sample 6weekpyrite_MG_FD_204943 | JGI IMG/M metagenome (GOLD analysis project Ga0316207, IMG submission 204943) | Microbial mat bacterial communities from mineral coupon in-situ incubated in ocean water Damariscotta River, Maine, United States -... | ecosystem: Environmental > Aquatic > Marine >... | reverse complement strand
CCAGTGAGAAATTGGTCACTGACCATCTCTCAACTTGCTATCTTCTTCGAAGGGAGGCTAAATAAATATTTAGAGGTGTAGCTTTATGTTACTGAATGTAGCTGACACGGAATTTTAAACGCTCTCCTGGGATTCTTCTTACTCTTCAAAACTCAAACAACCCTATTTAAATCCTTTTATGTAAACTCTCCACAATACCAATATTTTCATTAAACAGTAATCTTCAAAGCAGCATTATTATATCTGTCAAGTTTTTGATATCTTTGTTATCTGTTTGAAGTAGCAGTGAGCTAAGAGAAAAGTTTCTCTTAGCTCATAGTTAGTGGCTTGTTAATCTTTATCGTGTTCATCATCACACTTCTTATCTTTGTCGTGCTCATCTTCATCATCGTAACTCTTACTATATTTGTGATGATTCTCATCATCATTATCCTCATACTTTTTACCTTTGTGATGATTCTCATCATCACCTTGTAAGTAGATAATAGCTTGAGATATCAGAGCGTAAACAGAAGAGAGTTCAGGAGTGATTATCCAGCCCTTTTTCTTACTATCTTCAACCTTAGGAAGAATATCATGACTTAATTTGTGAACTGCTTTTTTATATTTTGAGCTATCAAGCATCTTAGTTATCACCATTAGCTTTTTAAGTAGAGCTTTTCTACGTTTAGCGTTTTTAAAACTAGAATCAGGCAATGCCTTAACTTCAGCAATAGCTTGTTGAATCAGTCGTTTAGCAGCTGTTTGAGGAGTAATTAGCTCTATAGATAGATTTGCTGGATCACTATCAATAGTACCGTCATTGACTATTAAAGAGAGGGTATATAATCCCTCTTCATCTGCGCTTAAAGATGTCTTAGCAGCTGTTGGGTCTAAGATAGCAGCTGAACTCTCAGCAGGCTGAGAGAGTATCTCCCAGCTGTAGGTTAAAGTGTCGCCATTTGCATCACTGCTTGCTGAACCGTTAAGATAGATTGGATAACCCGAGACTACACTCTGGTTTACATCAGCATCTGCAACCGGCTTGATATTATCAAAGCTTACCGTAATCTCTGTATGGGCTGATGCACCAAAAGCGTCTGTTACATCTAGACTTAAAATATAATCACCCTTTAAATCAGGCATAAAAGTCGGGTTAATAGAGCTAGCATCTGATAGAGAAGCCATACTGTTTAACGGTGTTTGAACTAAAGTCCAGGCGTAAGTGATATTGTCAGCATCAGGGTCGTAACTCTGACTTGCATCCAGTGCGACTGTTGTACCGTTTAGAACTACCGCCTGCGGAGTCGCTGCTGCTACAGCCACAGGTGCCGTATTTGGAGATGAGAACTTTGCTAAGAATGAGTCAACTCCTCCTCTATTTATCTCTCCATCAAATGCACCATATGTAAAACCCGCAACAAAAATATCATTTTTACTGTTTGATACTACAGAATACCCATTATCATTACCTGACGTACCGAACTGCTTGAGCCATAATAAAGTTCCTGAATTACTATATTTAATTATAAATGCATCTTTACCACCACTACTTACCTCACCGTCGAATGCTCCAGTTGTAAAACCACTAATAAGTATATTATCATCATTGTCAGATGTGATTGATTGACCATATTGTGCACTATAGTTAGAAACTTCTTTAGTCCAGAAATGTGTACCATTACTGTCATATTTTGTTATAAACACACCTGAACTGCCTTCATAAGATGGATAAAAAGTGCTTCCAGTTACGAAAAAATACCCACTCTTATCAATTGTTATATCCATTCCTTCACTTCCACCTCTTGAAGCCAATTGCCTATTCCATAAAAGTGTACCATCACTGTTGTATTTGATTATCATTGTATCACGGTTAGTAGTCACATCAGTCTCTCCTGGTAGCTCACCAGACGTATGACCTGTTATATATATATTACCAATACTATCAGTTATGATGCCTTCCCCAATACTAATAGGTTTGACGCCTTCCCTAGAGCTATTGTGATCGAGGTATTTAATCCATTGTAATGTTCCATCGCTACTACTTTTAGAAACAAACATAGCATCATAACCCAGATTGTTTGGGTAATTTCTTGTGCTACCTGTTACATATATATTACCACTGTTATCAACAACGATATCATTTCCATGATCATAATAGCCCCTCATACCATGGTATTTAGTCCATTGAAATATACCATCATTACTATACTTTGTAATAAATACATCATGGTTTCCGTATATTCCACTACTAGGAGCAGCATTGGAATAACCGGTAACAAATACATTACCACTATTATCAGTAGTAATTGAACGGGCAATGTCATAGCCTGATGTACCAAATTGTCTAGTCCAAATAAGTTCTCCATTACTGCTATGTTTTCTAATATATGCATCAACATCGCCATGACTTGACTCTCCATCAAGTACACCAGGTGTAGAACCAGTTACAAATACATTATCGTTACCATCTATTGTGCTAGACCCAAATGTAATTTCATACCCAGCCGTCCCAAACTGCTTAACCCAGTTCATTTCATAAGCCTCTTCAGCCTGCAGGGTTAGAGTTCCCGCCAGAGCAAAAGCCAAGAGAAGCTTTATAATTCTTAAATACATCATTATCTATCCTTTTAATTATAAATTTTTATATACAACAAAGATAGTGTAGAGTTATTAAGCTTAAAAAATATTAAAACATGTTAAAAATAGTAGTTAGAAGAGTGTAGGTTCCAAGGCCTTGATTTTGTAGCTTCTTCTGTGTATCTCACAATAGCCATGCTTTCTAATCATCTCTATATGCAGGGCAGTTCCATATCCCTTATGCCTCTCAAATTGATACTCCGGATATTTTTTAGCCTCTTTTATTATCTCTCTGTCATGTGTGACTTTAGCAAGAATGGATGCCGCACTCACCTCTGCTACTTTTGTATCGGCTTTTATCATAGTCTTGAGTCCGTTTACTCCAAAGTTCGAGTTACCATCAAAGAGATACTCTTGAGATGTTAATGTCTGCATAATCTCTTTTAGCCCCCTTTGTATACATATGGAGATTCCGTTCTCGTCAATCTCCTTAGGAGAGAAGCTTACTATATGGTAAGTAGAGTTTTGCACAATTGACTCAAAAAGAGAGACTCTCCTCTTCTCACTCAGTTTTTTAGAATCATTCAAGCCATCAATAAAAGAGTGCAGGATACATCCGGCAATAACCAAATCACCTGCAATCGGCCCGCGACCTGCCTCATCAATACCGCAAAGTTTTCCTAGCATCCTCATCCTTTTTATTATATATGTTCTATAAGCATTTGGTAGTTACCTCTTGGTTGGAACTCAAAGTTAACTTCTTCTATTGATACAGAGTATTCTACTAAATCTTCCATAACACGATAAACATATGGAGAAAAGTTTTTTTCTTCATTAACTCTAGAGTTTTGAAAGTCTATCAATGGAAAAATCTGCACCCTGTTTGCTACTCGTAACATCTCTTTGATAGTATTGAGATGAAATTCATAAGAGAATCTATCATCATAAACAAAAAGCAGATGACTTGATAGTAGTAAGTCAAAACTACTATCTTTAAATTCAAGTTCAGGTAGTTCATAATTGAAATACTTTCTGTCATCATAATCTATGTTAAACAGTTTTAGAGCATTCTGACGATGTTGTTTGTGATTGTCAATGTTTTTATAAAAGTCAAAATTAAACCCATTCATCGAAGTGGTGTCTTCATAGATTTTATCTATGCTTTTGTTAGCTTGTTTAACTATATCTTCTTTTTCATACCTGTATATAGTATCAGCTCCAAAGGCATCTATACCCTTTGCATTTGCCTCGCTGACAAATGAACTGACTCCACTTGGACAATCAAGAACCCTCTTGCCAAACTAACTCCTTTGTAGTTAAACCAAAGAAGGAAATGTACTCTTCGTAAGTACGACCTGTTACTAATATATCTTGTAATTCTAATTTCATATTTGTTTCCTAAATAGTTTTGTTTATGTAAAGTGGGTGAATAAAAAGTGAGTTAGAATTGCCAAGAGTGGGAAAATAAAGAAATGGCATCAATACTTGTCTCTTCTACTTTCATAATACCTCCTATATTTTGATTGGTGATATGGTACAAGAATATGGTTTTATTATCAAGTACTTAATCCCCTAATGCCCAAATATCAAATGGGACCATCACAACTTCCGAGAAAGGGTGACTGACATCTCCCTCTCTGCTCATCGTAACAGCAGTCACTCTTTTAATCTGGTATGTAAATATAAAGGCTTCGATAGCCTCCATTTTTTTAAATAGTGTCCTCTCATCCGAAAAGGGCATTCCCAATATAACTTCACTGCTTTGGGGCAGATAAAAATCAATACCATCATCATAATAGGACTCTATATTAGACTTTAACAACTCTAAATATATCATATTCTCAAAGAGTCTGCCAAAATGCTTTTCAATACTCAGTGCAGACTTTAGAGATATGTCACAAAGATATATCTTCTTTGTAGCCTTAGGGTGGTCTGTCTTCTCCAGCAGGTGAATATAGTTTTTAGAGTTTAAACTCTCAAAAGATCTGTAGAGCTTATCTTTAGATACTTTTTTTGTCTGCTTAAGTCTCTCATATATAGAGTAGGGGGACAACTTTTGTGCCATCATCCTTGTGCATAATACTAAGATGTCAAACTCCATGCTCTCTAAGGCATACTGTAGTGTTTTCTGAATATAGATAACTCTCTCATCACTGTTTATCTTATGCATTGAGGGGAAAGCACCGAGTTGGAAGAAGTGATTTAGTGCGGTAGAGTCATATTTGTGCTCGTAAGCAAGAAACTCCTCATAATCAAGAGGATATAGCTGCAGAGTCTCTAAAAACTCTATTTCATAATGCCTCTCTGAGCAGAGAATTATTTGAGGCGCATTGACAAGATTAATATCTTCTATGTAGTTGTCTAAAACCAGAGTGTCAATTTTGTTTTTGGTGCAAAAGAGAGGGAGCGTTTTGTTAAGCTCTTCTATATCTATTCGTATATCACGGCAATCTATATATAGGTAAGAGCTTTTTTTTAAACCTAAGAGGTAGTTTTTTACAAGTTTACTCTTTCCGCTTTGGGATATTCCATTAATCTGGTAACTTTTAGCAGATAGAAGCAGACTACTTTTGCTTACACCCTTCGATTTGTAGGTGGGTATTTGTAAAAATATCTTTCTAAAATGAAATTTATCTATATTTATATCAGTTTTATATAGCTCTTCAAGTAAAATTTCCATAATAGAATTTTACCATTTCCTTATTAAAAGGAAATAAATTATAGGAAAATTCGATTTTTACCCCCTACTTCCTTGAATAAATCTGCTCGTTTTGCTACAATTCCGCTCCCTTAAAATAGTTAGGCAAGACCTAACGAGTTCTTTAGAAGGAAAAACATGGAAAAAATTCGTTTAAAATTGAAAGCTTATGATCATCGTGTACTTGATAGATCTGTTGCATCAATCGTAGAGGCTGTAAAACGTACAGGCGCGGTTATTCGTGGTCCTATACCTTTACCAACAAAGATTCGTAAATATACTGTTTTAAAATCTCCACACGTTAATAAGAGTGCTAGAGAGCAATTTGAAATTCGTATGCACGCCAGAGTAATCGATATAGTTTCTGCTACACCTGAAACGGTTGATTCTCTGATGAAATTAGATCTTGCACCTGAAGTGGACGTTGAAGTTCGCTCTATGGATAAGTAGGAGGTCATCGTGGAATATATTGTTGAAAAAATCGGTATGAGCCGTACTATCACAGTACCTAGTAAGCCTGTTACTCTTTTAAGAGTTCTTGATGCTAAAGTATGTGAAGTTAACGAAGGAATTGCAATTGTATCTTACAATAGCGGTAAAAAAATGAATAAGTCAATTGAAGGTCAGCAAAAGAAATATGACATTTCATCTGAGTTTAACCGTTTTGTTACTTTAGAAGTAGCAAACACTGAAGCTGGAGATATAGATTTAACTCCTTTAGCAGAAGCTAAAGTTTTAAAATCTACTTTTACAACTAAGGGTCGCGGTTTTTCTGGTGGTATGAAGCGTTGGAATTTCTCTGGTGGTCCTGCTTCTCACGGTCATAGATTTGGTCGTAGAATAGGTTCAATCGGTAATGCCGAGTGGCCAGGTCGTGTTATGAAGGGTAAGAAAATGCCTGGACAATATGGAAATACACAAAATAGCGTTAAAAATGAGATCGTTTCTTATGATGCTGAAAACAAAATCATTGCGGTTTCTGGTTCAGTTTCTGGAGCTAATGGTTCATTAGGTCGTGTAAAGGTAGCTAAATAATGAGTGCAATCGTTTTAAATGAAAAAATGGAAAAAGCATCTGAGTTAGCAATACCAGAGAGTTTTTCTGGTATTAATCCTCATAACCTGTATCTATATGTTAAATCAGCGCAAGCAGCTCAAAGAGCTAACTCAGCGACTGCTTTAACTCGTGCACAAGTTAGAGGTGGTGGTAAGAAACCATGGGCTCAAAAAGGTGGCGGACGTGCTCGTGCTGGTTCACGTCGTTCTCCAATCTTTGTGGGTGGTGGTAAAGCATTTGGTCCTAAGAACAACCGTAATTATGACCTTAAAGTTAATAAGAAGCAAAAAAAACTTGCTCTTAACTTTGCTCTTAACGAGCATGCACAAAATGGCACTCTTTTTATTGTTGATAATATTGAAGTTGCATCTGGTAAAACTAAAGATGCAAATGCAATCTTTAAAGCTTTAAATCAAAGAGATGTATTAATAGTTAAGTCTCTTTTGGATGAGAATACATTTTTAGCATTTGAGAATCTTTCAACTACTTACGTGATTGAATCAAATGAATTAAATGCTTATTTAGCTGCAAATTATCGTTCACTTGTGATCGAAAAAGCGGTATGGGACAATCTTGTAGGAGAGGCTAAGTAATGGCAGATATTACAGATATTAAATCTATACTATATACAGAAAAGACTTTAGGTATGCAAGAAGATGGAATTATAGTTGTTCAAACATCTCCTCGTATGACTAAAATGGGTCTTAAAGAGGTTTTTCGTGAGTACTTTGGAATTATTCCAACAAGAGTTAACTCACTTAATCAAAACGGAAAAGTTAAAAGATTCCGTGGTGTACAGGGTAAACAAAATGACTTTAAAAAGTTCTATGTTAAGTTACCTGAGGGTGCACAAATAGAAAGTTTGGCGGTATAAGATGGCTATTAAAACTTACAGACCGATAACTCCGTCTCGTCGTTTTTATACGAATGTTGATAGTGGTGATATCACTGCTAAAGCTAGTGTACGTTCACTATTGGTAAAACTTCCTGCTCACGCTGGTCGTAACAACAATGGTCGTATTACATCTCGTCATAGACAAGCCGGTGCTAAAAAACTTTACCGTATCATTGATTTCAAAAGAAATAAATTTGATATTCCTGGTACTGTTAGCACTATTGAGTATGATCCATACCGTAACTGTCGTATTGCACTAGTTACATATGCTGATGGTGATAAAAGATACATTTTACAACCAAAAGGTCTAGATGTAGGTGATGCAGTTATGTCTGCTGAGTCTGGATTAGATGTTAAACCTGGTAATGCAATGAAACTTAAAAACATACCTGTTGGTACTTTAATTCATAATATTGAATTAAAAACAGGCAAGGGTGGACAAATGGTTCGTTCTGCTGGTACTTCTGCTCAAATTATGGGTCGTGATGGTAAATATGTTTCACTTCGTATGCCTTCATCTGAAATGCGTTTAGTATTAGGTGAGTGTTTAGCGACTATTGGAACTGTTGGAAATGAAGAGTATGCGAATATCGTAATAGCGAAAGCTGGTCGTACGCGTCATATGGGTATTCGTCCTCAAACTCGTGGTTCAGCGATGAATCCAATTGATCACCCACATGGTGGTGGTGAAGGTAAAACGAATTCAGGCCGTCATCCAGTTACTCCATGGGGTAAACCTACGAAGGGTGCTAAAACTCGTCGTAAGAAAGCTAGTGATAAACTTATTATTACTCGCCGTAAATCTAATCCAAAGAGGTAGTTAAATGGCTAGAAGTGTAAAAAAAGGTCCATTTATTGACGATCATCTAATGAAAAAAGTAGTTGCAGCTAAAGCTGAAGGTAATAAAAAACCTATCAAAACATGGTCTCGTAGAAGTATGGTTCTACCAGATATGGTTGGCTTAACTATGAATGTTCATAACGGACGTCAGTTTGTTCCGGTATACGTAACAGAGAATCACATTGGTTATAAACTAGGTGAATTCGCACCAACTCGTACATTTAAGGGCCATAAGGGCTCTGTACAGAAGAAGGGTTAATCATGGCTAGAGCATTATTAAAATTTATCCGTGTTTCACCAATCAAATCTCGTCTTATTGCAAGAGAGATTCAGGGTATGAACGCTGAAGAAGCATTAGCAGCTTTAGAGTTTACGCCTAATAAAGCAGCAAAAATCATCTATAAGGTACTTGCATCTGCAGTTGCTAATAGTGGTAATCAAGCTGAAGAGTGTATAGTGAAATCATGTCGTGTTGACAATGGTCCTGTTCTTAAACGTTTTCGTCCACGTGCTCGTGGTATGGCGTCTGGAATCAGAAAGCCAACAGCACATATATTAGTAGAAGTAGAGGGTAAATAATATGGGTCAAAAAGTTAATCCTATTGGTTTACGTCTTGGTATCAACCGTAACTGGGAGAGCCGTTGGTTCCCTAATTTTAAAACTGCATCAGCAGCTTTAGGTGAAGATCACAAGATTCGTACATATTTGAAAAAAGAGCTTTACTATGCTGGTGTTGCGAACATCATTATAGAAAGAACAGTTAAGAGACTTCGTGTAACTATCGTTGCAGCTCGCCCTGGTATCATTATTGGTAAAAAGGGTGCAGACATTGAGAAGCTTAAAACTACTCTTCAGAAACTTGTTGGTAAGACTATATCAGTAAATATAAAAGAAGAGAAAAAAGCTCAAGTTTCTGCTCAATTAGTTGCAGAAAATGTAGCTACTCAGCTAGAGCGTCGTGTTGCATTTAGAAGAGCTATGAAAAAAGTTATGCAAAATGCACAACGTTCTGGTGCTAAAGGTATCAAAGTATCTGTAAGCGGCCGTCTTGGTGGAGCTGAAATGGCTCGTACTGAGTGGTACTTAGAGGGACGTGTTCCTTTACATACGCTTCGTGCAAAAATCGATTACGGTTTTGCTGAAGCTCATACTACTTATGGAATCATAGGTGTTAAAGTATGGATCTTCAAAGGAGAGGTACTTACTAAAGGTATTCCTGCTGAAGCAAAAGAAGAAAAGCAGGAGCGCCCTAGAAAACGTGCTCCAAGACGCGAAAATAGTGAAAAGGCTGAATAATGTTAATGCCAAAAAGAACAAAATATCGTAAGGTAATGAAGGGACGTAACCGTGGTTACGCTCGTTCGGGTTATACACTGGCATTTGGTGATATCGCTTTAAAAGCGGTTGAAGCAGGTCGTATTAACTCTCGTCAGATTGAGTCAGCTCGTATTTCGGCTACTCGTCACATTAAAAGAAATGGTAAGATTTGGATTCGTGTATTCCCTGCTAAACCATTAACTGCTAAGCCTCTTGAAACTCGTATGGGTAAAGGTAAGGGTGCAGTTGATCAATGGGTTCAGAATATTAAACCAGGTCGTATCATATTTGAAATGGCTGGTGTTCCAGAAGAGCTTGCTCGTGAAGCATTAACTCTTGCACTACACAAGTTGCCTTTCAAAACTAAAATAATTACTGCGGAGATGAGCAATGAAATATTCTGATTTAGCAGATAAAAGCCCAGCAGAGCTTCAAGCAATGCTTAAAGAGAGAAAAACTGAGCTTTTTACTTTAAAAATTAAAAAACAGATGATGCAACTACAAAACACTAGCGAACTTCGTATCGCTAAAAAAGATGTTGCTAGAATCAACACTGCACTTAGTGCAGCGAAATAGGGGCTGGCAATGACACACAAACGTGAAGTTCAAGGTAAAGTAGTGAAAATTTCAGGCGACAAGACAGCAAGTATAATTGTTGAGCGTCGTGTAATGCATCCTCGTTACCATAAAGTTGTAAAGCGTTTCAAAAAGTACTTAGTACATGATGAGCGTAATGAATTAAAAGTTGATGATGAGATTATTGCAATTGAATGTCGTCCACTTTCTAAGACTAAATCTTTTAGACTTAAAACAGTAGTACTAGGAGCTAAATAATGATCCAAGGTTTTACTCGTCTAAATGTAGCTGATAATACAGGTGCAAAAGAGATTATGTGTATTAAGGTACTTGGCGGTTCTAAGCGTCGTTACGCTACAGTTGGCGATGTTATCGTTGCTTCTGTAAAAAAAGCGACTCCAACTGCTAAAGTTAAAAAAGGTAAAGTTGTAAAAGCTGTTATTGTTAGAACCGCTAAAGAGGTTCACCGTGAAAATGGTTCTCTAATCCGTTTTGATGATAATGCAGCTGTTATACTTGATGACAAGAGAGAGCCAATTGGTACTCGTATTTTCGGCCCTGTTGCTCGTGAAGTACGTTATTCTGGTTTCATGAAAATCGTATCTCTTGCACCGGAGGTTGTTTAATGGCAAAATTTAATTTCAAAAAAGGCGATACTGTAGAAATTATCGCTGGTGATGATCGCGGAACTAAAGCTACTGTACTTGAAGTATTACCGAAGAAAAACAAGGTAATAGTTGAGGGTTGTAAAATTGCTAAGAAAGCTATCAAACCAACTGAAGAGAACACTAAAGGCGGACATATCAATAAAGAGATGCCTATAGATGTTTCAAATGTTCGTAAAGTGGAGGCATAAGTAGATGGCTCGTTTAAAAGAAAAATATTTAGGTTTAAAATCTGAATTACAAGCAGAATTAGATATTAAAAACCCTATGCAGGTTCCTGCATTAGAGAAGGTTGTTATCTCTGTAGGTGCTGGTTTTGCAATGAAAGATAATAAACTTATCCAAAATATTGAGAACACTATTACTACTATTGCCGGTCAAAAAGCAAGTACGGTAATAGCTAAAAAATCAGTTGCTGGTTTTAAGGTTCGTGAAGGTATGCCGGTTGGTGTGCGTGTTACACTTCGTGGTGAAAACATGTACAACTTCTTTGATCGTTTGGTTTCTATAGCACTTCCTCGTGTGAAGGATTTCCGTGGAGTTCCAAGAAATGGTTTTGATGGTCGTGGTAACTACAACTTCGGTCTTCAGGAACAACTAATTTTCCCGGAAATTAGTTATGATTCAATCATGCAAATTCATGGTATGAATATTACAGTAGTTACAACTACTGATTCAGACAAGGCAGGATTTGCTCTTTTAGAGAAAATGGGTATGCCTTTTACTAAAGGGAGCAACTAATGGCTAAGAAATCGATGATTGCTAAAGCAGCAAGAACTCCAAAGTTCAAGGTTCGTGGTTATACAAGATGTCAGATTTGTGGTCGTCCACACTCTGTTCTTCGTGACTTCGGTATCTGTCGTGTATGTTTTAGAAAAATGGCAAATGAGGGATTAATCCCAGGCGTTAGAAAGTCAAGCTGGTAGGCATTTGCCTCCCTTGATACTGCTAAATGCAAGCAAAGGAAAATAGATGATAAATGATTTAGTATCGGATGCTTTAACACGTGTTCGTAATGCTGGTATGAGAAGATTACCTGTCGCTACTTTAGTTCACTCTAAGAGTGTTGAAGCACTGGCAAATATCTTAGTTGAAAAAGGTTACCTTGAGAGTTCTAATGTTATCGAAGATGGCGTTAAGAAAACTATCAAAGTTGTATTAAAGTATGATGAAAATGAAAAAACTGTTATCAATGAAATGAAAAGAGTATCTAAGCCTGGTAGACGTGTTTACAAAGGTAAAGAGGACATCAAACGTTTCAAAAATGGTTACGGAACTATTATTGTAAGTACATCACACGGCGTACTACCAAATGACAAAGCTTATGAGCTTGGCATTGGTGGCGAAGTTATGTGTACGATTTGGTAGGGAGATAACATGTCAAGAATTGGTAAATTACCTGTAGAATTTGCAGCTGACGTTAAAGTTAGTTCAAATGGAAATGTTATAACTTTTGCTAAAGGCAAAAATAGTGTTGATTTAGATACAAAAGGGAATGTTGCTTTCACTTTAGAAGGTAATACTTTAACTTTTGCTACTCTGTCAGATGCTCGTGAACATAGAGCTTTTTGGGGAACATATCGTGCTTTAGCTGCAAATATTGTCACCGGTTTAACAACTGGTTATACTAAGCAACTAGAGATTAATGGTGTTGGTTACCGTGCTGCTGTAAAAGGTAAAGTACTTAATCTTCAACTTGGTCATTCACATGACATTAACTACGATCTGCCAGAAGTAATTGAAGCTAGTGTTGAGAAAAATGTAATTACTTTAAAAAGCCATGACAAGCAAACTCTTGGTCAAGTTGCTGCTGAAGTAAGATCATTTCGTCCACCAGAGCCTTATAAAGGTAAGGGTGTTAAATACATGGAAGAGCATATCGTGCGTAAAGCCGGTAAAACTGCTAAGAAGTAAGGGAGGGTATTAAAAAATGAATGCAAAAGTATTAAAAAGCAAAGTAGCTAATCGTTTAAAGCGTAAGCGTCGTATTCGTGCAAAAATATCTGGATGTGCTTCACTTCCTCGTGTTTCTGTATTTCGTTCAAATCGTTATTTAAGTGTACAAGCTATTGATGATGCAAACGCTACAACTATAGCTGCGCTTAACTCAAAAGTAACTGGTCACAAAGCAAATAAAGAGGGTGCAGCTGCACTTGGTGAAGCGTTTGCTGCCTCGCTTAAGAAAGCTAAGGTTTCTGAAGTTGTATTTGATCGTAATGGTTACCAATATCACGGTGTAATAGCTGCATTTGGTGACGCACTTCGTGCAAACGAAATTAAGTTCTAGGGGTTAAAATGGAAATCAATAGAGAAGATTTTGAAGAATCAATTGTAAATATAGGTCGTGTTACAAAAGTTGTAAAAGGTGGTCGTAGATTCCGTTTTACAGCGCTTGTAGTAGTTGGTGATAAGAATGGTACTATCGGTTATGGTGCTGGAAAAGCGAAAGAAGTTCCAGACGCTATTAAAAAAGCGGTAGACAATGCATTTAAAAACATAACAAAAGTTAGTATCAGAGGTACTACAATTGCACATGATATTGAGCATAAATACAATGCAAGTCGTATTTTATTAAAGCCGGCATCAGAAGGTACAGGTGTAATCGCGGGTGGTGCTACTCGTCCTGTTCTTGAACTTGCAGGTATTAAAGATGTACTTACAAAGTCAATTGGCTCAAATAATCCAGGTACACTAGTGCGCGCTACGGTCGAAGCACTGGGTCGCCTGAAAGGATAGATGATGAGTATAGAAAATTTATCGCCAGCAGAAGGTTCTACAAAGAACCGTAAAAGAGTTGGTCGCGGGCAAGCTTCTGGAACTGGTAAGACTGCTGCACGTGGTCAAAAAGGTCAAAAATCTCGTACTGGTTACAGCCGAAAAAGAAACTTTGAGGGTGGTCAAATGCAACTTGCAAAAAGACTTCCTAAAATAGGATTTCACTCTCGTACATTGAAACCATACGTTATTAATACAGATAAGATTAAAGCGGTAGCTGAGTTGGCTGAAATTACTATGGAATCTATCCGTAGTGTTCATAAAATAGCTGCTTCGGTTACTAAGGTTAAGTTAGTTGGTGCTACTGCTAAAGATTTAGCATCAAAGATAAAAGACGACAACGTTACTACCACAGGTAAATAGTCGTGAATAAAGATCTGGTTAATAAGATACTTATTACAATCGGTTTTTTATTTATCTACCGCCTACTGGCATATGTGCCAGTTCCGGGTGTAGATACTGCTGTTATAGCTTCATTTTTTGATTCACATCAATCAGATGCATTAGGTCTGTTTAATATGTTTAGTGGTAATGCTGTTCAAAGAATGTCAATCATAGCTCTTGGGATTATGCCTTACATCACTGCTTCAATTATTATGGAACTTTTGGCCGCTACCTTTCCTACTTTAGGTCAAATGAAAAAAGAGCGTGACGGAATGGTTAAATATATGCAAATTATTCGTTATGCTACTATCGTTATTACAATTATTCAAGCAATCGGTATTAGTGTTGGACTTCAAAGTTTAACAGGTCCAAGTGGTAATAGTGCAATACTTGCAGACCATGATACATTCATTATGCTTTCTGCTGTTTCAATGTTAGCGGGAACAATGTTGCTTATGTGGATCGGTGAGCAGATTACTCAAAGTGGTATCGGTAACGGTATATCTTTAATTATATTTGCCGGTATTGTATCAGCTATTCCAAATGCAATAGGACAAACAATCACAATGGTAAATACCGGTGCTATGAGTTTTTTAACTGTAATTGCAATTCTTGCTCTTATATTAGCAACTGTAGCTATCATTATCTATGTTGAACTTGGTGAGCGTCGTGTGCCTATTACATATGCTAAAAAAGTTATGATGCAAAACCAAAACAAAAGAGTTATGAACTATATTCCTGTTAAAGTTAACTTAGCGGGTGTTATTCCGGTTATCTTTGCTTCTGCAATATTAATGTTTCCAATGACTGTTTTATCAAGTAGTACAAACCCTACTATGGTGGCTATAGCTGATTATTTAAACCCAAATAGCTATTTCTTTAATTTTTTGACATTTGTGTTTGTTGTTTTCTTTGCATTCTTTTATGCATCGATTACCTTTAACGCAAAAGATATTGCAGAGAATTTAAAAAAGCAGGGTGGATTTATTCCCGGGATTCGTACCGGTAATGCCACAACTGAGTTTTTAAATACTACAGCTAGTAATTTAACTTTTACAGGTGCTCTTTATCTTGGTCTTGTAGCAACTCTTCCATTTATGATTATAAAAGGGATGGGTGTTCCATTTTTCTTTGGCGGCACAGCAGTTTTGATTGTTGTTCAAGTTGCATTAGATACAATGAGAAAAATTGAGGCTCAGCTTTACATGAGTAAGTATGAGACACTAAGTGCAGTTGGTCTTTAAGTAATGGCTATTGCCCTTAGAAAACCTGGGGAGATTGAGAAGCTTCGTGCTGCTAACAAAATTGTTGGCGGTGCACTAGAGCTACTAAGAGAAAACACAAAAATAGGTATCTCCCTAAAAGAACTTGATAAATTGGCAGAGGAGTACATCCTAGCTCAGGGTGCTAAACCATCTTTTAAAGGCTTATACGGCTTTCCAAATGCAGTATGCTGCTCACTAAATGAAGTTATAATTCATGGTATTCCAACTGATTACAGACTCCAAGAGGGTGACATTATCGGTTATGATATTGGAACTGAACTCGATGGCTGGTTTGGCGATGGAGCAGTTACAGTAGCTGTTGGGAAAGTTTCTCAAAAAGATGAAGAGCTGATTTCATGTGCAAAAGAGACTCTATATGAAGCAATATCGGCTATAAAAGTCGGTATGAGATTTAAAGAGTTATCTTTAGTCCTGGAAGAGTCCATTCGTTCAAGAGGTTTTGTTCCACTTTATAGTTTTTGCGGTCATGGAATTGGTAAAAAACCGCATGAAGAGCCTGAAATACCAAACTACCTTGATGGAAAAAACCCTAAAGGTGGTCCAAAAATTAAAAACGGAATGGTTTTTTGTTTAGAACCTATGATATGTCAAAAAGATTCTAAACCACAGATTTTAGAAAACAAGTGGGATGTTGTCAGTGCCGATGGTTTACGCGGTTCACACTATGAGCATACTGTTGCAATTGTCAATGGTAAAGCTGAAATTTTATCTCAAGCTTAGAGAAGAAGAAGGATTAAAATGGCTAAATCAGATGTTATCGAAGTTGATGGCAAGATTATAGAGGCTTTGCCAAATGCAACATTTCGTGTTGAATTAGAAAATGGGCATATTATTTTATGTCATATCGCAGGTAAGATGCGTATGCACTATATTAAGATATTACCGGGTGATAAAGTTAAACTTGAACTTACACCATACTCTCTTGACAAAGGTCGTATCACTTACAGGTATAAATAAAGAAGAGGGGATGCCTTTTCTTTATGAGAAGAGTTTATTACTCTTTAAAAAGTTTGTTTATTCCTAAACTCCGCTATCTCAGTCTCAACCATCTCGTTTATCATTATTTTAAAAAGATCGGAAATCATATTAGGAGATACATTCTCTTTTATTGCAGAGTGTCTGACTTTTTGTAATATAAATTCTACTCTATCTTCTGCTTTAACCTCTTCAACACTATTTTTAAATGCTGCTGCTTGACGAATAAGATGAGTTCTTTTGGAAATAAGTTCTACAAGTTTATCATCTACAATGTCTATCTCTTCTCTAACTTCTTTTAATGAGTTACACTTTTTTATATTTGACATGCTTTATCTCCGTTTCTTATAGGGTATATTAGCTAAAAAGAGATAAAAACATACTCTATATAACTTAATATAGATAAAAGATGCATAAATTGTTTTATTGTTATAAACTATTAGTAATCCCTAATAGGTAAAATTGTGTTACAATGTTGTTATGATTGAAGGAAACGATTTTATCTATAGATTAAAAAAGCTGGAGTATCTTTTTGAGAACCTGCCAAGTGCTATCGCTGCTAATTTAATGATAATAGCGATAGTCTTTTTTGCACTGCAGAATATCGTTTACTATAAATATTTGAACCTCTGGTTTGGATTACATATCTTAATAACAGCGTGTAGGATGCTTTTAATATTTTTTTATAAAAAGAGGGAGATTAGCAGGGAAAATATAAATTACTACTATATTTTATTTTTTTCAGGTGTGATTTTCTCAGCAGTAGTATGGGGCAGTGGTGCCTTTACTGTTTTCCCAGAAGATAGCGAATATCAAATGTTTTTTTTATTGATGATAGGCGGTCTTATATCCGGTTCTACGATTAGTTTAGCTTCAAAAGTAGGGATGTTCTATAGCTATTTTTTTATTTCAATTGTGCCATATATATACGTATTATCAACGACAAAAACAACAATAAACGATTCAATATATATATCTATAATTTTTTTCATGCTCTTTTTAAGTCTAATAGCGAGAAAAATATCTATAAATGTAGATAATAATATTTTATTAGCTCTGAATAACAGAGAGTTAGTTTTGCAGTTAAAACAAAAAGTTGAAGAGTTAGATATAGCCAACAGAGCAAAGTCAACATTCTTATCGGTTATGTCACATGAGATACGAACACCGATGAATGCTATTATAGGTTTTATAAAGATTCTAATAAAGGGTGAAAAAGATGCACTAAAGTTGAAGTACCTTAATATTGTAGATAAATCATCTTATCTACTGCTCGGAGTTCTTAATGATATTTTAGATATCAGCAAGATAGAGTCTGGTAACTTCACACTTCAAAAGAGAGTTTTTGATCCCAAAAAAGAGTTTGAGAGCATCTATGAATTATTTAGTCAAATGGCTAAAGATAAAAATGTAACTATTATAAATTCTATCTCTGATAAACTGCCAAGTTACATAAACAGCGATAAACTAAGGCTCAAACAGATAGTATCGAATTTACTCTCAAATGCTATAAAGTTTACGCCTGAGTACAAAAAAATAGAGCTGATTATTAAATTTAATGAAGAGAGTTCATCACTCTATATTGAGATAAAAGATGATGGTGTTGGAATTGCGAAAAAGGATAAAGATAGAATACTAGATGAGTTTATACAGGTAGATGACTCCAGTAATAGAGAATACTCCGGAACGGGACTGGGACTTGCAATAACAAATAAACTACTACGGCTATTTAATTCAGAGTTACATATAAAAAGTAAACTAGGTTTTGGAAGTAGTTTTAGTTTTGAGATTAGTGTCGAAATATCAGAATTTCCAGATGAAGAGGAGTGTTGTGTATTAGAAAAAATTGACTTTAATGGAAAAAAAGTTCTTGTTGGAGAGGATAATTTAACGAATCAGATGTTGATGGAGATACTCTTGAGAGATATGAATTTAGATGTTAGTATTGCTAAAGATGGAGTAGAGGTTGAGAAGCTTTTTAAGTGTGGGGATTATAAGATAATATTGATGGATATTAATATGCCAAATAAGAGTGGTGTTGAAGCAATGAAGGTAATTAGAGAGTATGAAAAAAATTCTGAGTCTAAAACACCTATTATTGCTTTAACAGCAAATTCTGTCGGTGGTGACAGGGAGAGCTATATAGAGTATGGATTTGATGCTTATCTGGCAAAGCCTATTGAAAACGAAAAATTGCTTCAACTTCTTCAAAAATATATCGCCAAGGAGTCTTAGTTAACTATCTTAAACTGCTTTTTGTATGCTTCTTCAAAAGCTAAAGTTCTATCTTTGTAATCTATAATATCACCGATTTCTATCTCGATAATACGCTCTTGTGTAGGGTCTTGTATAGCATATTTTAAGATTTCATTCGCTTTTGAGCGAATAAAAACAGGAAGAATTGGCAGTCTGTTTTTCATTGCAATAATTTGAGCACCCTCTTTGAAGTCTGCAATCTCCGACTCTGTTTTATTTCTTGTTCCCTCAGGAAATATATATATTGAGTTGCCATTTTTAACGCAAGATTTTATATCTTTAAAAAAGCCACTCATTTGAGAAGCATCTCTATCTATTAAAATCGTTCCTCCATTTCTAACAAAAAGTCCGAAAAACAGAGAGTTGTAGAGCTCTTTTTTGGCTATCCAGCTTCCAGTGATTTTACTATCTTGTGTTGCAATTTCTACAATTAGTGGATCAATAATTGTTCTATGGTTCGAGGCTAAAAGAAACTGTCCATCTTGTGGAACTTTGTTGCTATTTATAACATCTATTTTGATGTTTAATTTATTTAGCAGTTGATTTGCGTAGGCTATTCTAATCTTTTTTTTATGAGAGTCATTATTGATTTTTAGTTTAACTCCATAATAGTTTGTGACTATTATGGAGTATATAGCCATTTTGATTTTATTAAATATCAAAAGTAGTTCCTTATATATTTTAATTTGGTTTAATTAATTTTTTTATCTCTTTAGGCAGGTGGGCAAAAGGTATGTTTCTTATGCCTTCTTTTACGCCATTATCAAATACCATAACATCCACCGTCATTTGAGTAGGATAAAAGCGTATAACATTATATGCAACTCTTTGCATCTCAAAAGATATTTTTCTATCAGATAGCTCTAGACTCTTTTTCTTCTTTGCCATTTTAGTTCTTTAAGTATATACCGGTATCTTTTACAGTAATCTTGTCCATCTCTACAAGTGTTGTGAGAGAGCGTTTAAACTCTTTCTTGCTCATACTGAAGATATCTTTTATAAGCTCCGCATCACTCTTATAGTTATATGGCATTGTCCCGCCACTGCTTTTTAAGAGCTCTAGAACTTTGTCTGCCGCTGTGCTACTGCTCTTTGAGTTAGGCTTGCGAAGATTTAAATCAATATTACCGTCTTTTCTAATAGTTTTTATAAATGCTTTTTTCTCATCACCAACTTTCACACTCTCAAAAATTTCATTATGATAAATAAGACCTTCGTATTTCTCTTCGACAATACATTTAAAGCCCAGCGGTGTTTTAGAGATAACTATAATATTAACCTCTTGGAGAGGTTTTAGACCTTTAACTCTTTTCTCAAAGAAACCGGCTGTTTTTTCAGTTCCTACAAGTCTGTGAGTTTTTTCATCGTATACGACTTTTAAAAAGCGTTTATCACCGACTCTGAAGGGTTCTCTTTGAAACATGTTTGGCACAAGCAGGTCTTTGCTCAGACCCCAATCCATAAAGGCGCCAAAAGGAGCAACATCAACGCATTCAAAAAAAGCAAACTCATCAAGTTTTGCAACCGGTGTCAGTGTTGTTGCCACCAGTCTATCCTCCGAGTCTGTGTAAAGAAAAACGTCAAGAAGCATACCCTCTTTCATCTCGTTAGTTAGATATGGACCTGGGAGAAGGACATCGTTCGTATCTTCTGCTGTCAGGTAGGCACCTGGTGTTGTAAGTCTATCGATTAAAAGTGTGTTTATTTTTCCTAGTTCTAGGTGTTTGTTTTGTTTCATAGTATTTCCGTCATATATTTAACGAAATTATATCAAGTCTCTTATGTGTATAGACTTAGTTTTGTGATATTATTTTATATAAGGAGTTACAGGTGAAAAAACGAACTAAGATCTTAGCTACTGTTGGTCCCGCATCTGATAATTTAGAGAGTATAGAATCACTTATAAAAGCCGGTGTCAATGTCTTTAGGCTAAACTTTAGTCACGGTACATATGAGTATCATTTGGGGGTACTTACAAAAATTCGTCAAGCTATGAAAAACACAGGTTTGATTGTGGGAGTATTACAAGATATAAGCGGCCCTAAGATTCGTATTGGAGAGCTTGAGCACAATTTTGAGCTTAAAGAGAACGACACTATTGTTTTTCACAGAAATAGTCTTGTTGGAAGAGCCTTGGATGATAACAGTTATGAAGTTTCCATTAATTACCCTGAGATTTTAAGACAACTGCAGGTAGGAGACTATATATATCTTTACGATGGTATTATCCGAACAAAAGTGATATCTTGCCTTGATGAAAAAGTTGAGGTTATGGTTGAAAACTGTGGAGTCTTATCATCAAAAAAGGGTGTAAATTTCCCAAATACAGCTCTTGGCATAGATGTTATAACCAAAAAAGATATAGCAGATATAGAGTGGGGCGTAAAAAACGGAGTCGATTTTATGGCTATCTCTTTTGTACAAAATGAGATTGACATGTTAAAGGCTCGTGAGATAGTTACAAAACTAGGTGGTAAGCAGATGCTTATTGCAAAGATAGAGAAGTTTGATGCCATAAAAAATATTGACGCAATTTTAGAAGCTTCCGATGGTTTGATGGTAGCACGTGGGGACTTGGGTATCGAAGTACCGTATTATGAGGTTCCAACTCTTCAAAAGATGCTTATACATAAAGCGAATATTGCTGCAAAACCAGTTATAACTGCAACACAAATGCTACTCTCAATGACCCATAGTGAGAGGGCAACTAGGGCTGAAATAAGTGATATAGCAAATGCGGTTCTTGATGGAACAGATTCAGTAATGCTCTCAGAGGAGAGTGCAGTAGGTCAGCACCCTGTTTTGGCAGTTAGAACAATGTTTGAAACTATTGTCGAAGCTGAAAAGGCTTATGCCTACCACAGAGAGTATGACCAACTACATGAAGATGTTACAAATGCAATAGATGAGTCCGCAGTTAGATTAGCAAGAGATTTAAAGGTAGATGGGATATTATCTATAACGGCCTCTGGTAACTCTGCAAGAAAGTTGGCAAAGTATCGTCCTAAAGAGGCGATATACGCCGTAACACATAATGACAGGGTAAGGCAGCAGTTAACGCTTACTTGGGGCGTTGTTCCAGCGTTCTCTGTCAAGAACAGCTCATTTGGTCAAACGGTAAAAGATGTGATGCAAAGAGGTTTAGAAGAGGAGGTGTTAAATAGAAAAGAGAGCTATATTTTAACAGCAGGAGATCCTGTTGGAGTTAGCGGCTCAACCAATATGATTCGTTTGCTTAGAGAAACAGAGATGGAATTTTTTAGAACGCTTGAGACTGACGGTAGAACTTCAATTTTATAAATTTTACATAATGCTTAAAATATTCTTTGTTCTTTAAGCTCTAAGTGTATAGAAAGTACAATAGGATAGTATTACGATAATTAATATCTAATAAGGAAAAATTATGTTTAAGATTATTATAGAAAAAGAGTGCGGCTGTTTTAAAAGAAGTGATTTAATAAACGGACTAGAGATTAACTCCAAAGATGATGCATTAATGAAATCAATTGAGATAAAAGAGCATATGAATAGTGAGTTTTGTGGTAAACATGAGTTTAAGGTTCAAGAAGCGGGAAGTGATTTTGTTATTGCCATGAGTGACTCTACCAGCAATGGTTGCTGCGGCGGTGGTTGTGGAAGTCACTAGCTTTTTATGACTTACAAGTTTTATCTGTCGTACAGATAAAACTTGTTATACCTAATTATGCTACTGACTCCTTCACTATATTTTGGACCAATCTCAGAGTAGTTTTCCAGCTTTTTTACCAACTCATATGGATTGTCTGTCTCCATCTTTAGTTTTCTAAACTCTTTAAATGCATGTGAACGACCAATTGTTTTGTAGTAGTCATATATAGACTCTTTTAGGTTTGAGTATTTCTTAAGCCAAACTCTCTTATTCCCCCGTTTTTGTAAAGCTGCTATTCTGGGCTCGTTTTTATTAAGAGACCAAATTCCATATAGGTTATTGGCTTGTTTGAAAAATCTTGATTTTGCCCATGCACTCTCCATTGCAGCCTGTGCAATTGCAATGCTTCTTGGATGAGGTTTTATAGCCATAAGTAAATCTTTGTCAAGAGTCACTTTATATATCTTCTTTAAATTGGATATTTTTTGAGCATAGTCTCTATTGTTTATATTTTTAGAAATCTCAATGTACTGCTGTTGAAGTTCGGTGAAAACTTCATCTACGGCCGGTACGACAATCTTGCGAAAATATTTTTTGCTACTCTGCTCCGCCTCTATAGTTGTAGAAGTAAAAAGTAGAGTCAGAATAATCAAGATGCTCTGTTTTAATAGTCTCATATCAGCAACTCCATATTTAATTTTTGAGTATATGCACTCAGCATAGCTTTTTCAAAATCATTGTTTGTTGCATACTGGTATCCAAAAGTTTTATTCCATATATCGTGCTCTTCCATGCACAGGTAAAAGAAAACATCTCTGCTCCAGGGTTTGAAGCTCTCATAGGCATGTTTAAACATCTCTACTTTTATAGACTCAGGGTATGAGCTTTTACCGCTTGCATCCTCAAAAGGCATCTGAGTAATCTTACTTCTAAACTCCCTCTCTCTTAACTGTTTTATAACAGGCTTTATGAAGGTAAGTGTACCAAAACTAACCAGTGCAACCTCATTTGGTTTAAACTCACGCATTAGTCTCTCATAAACACTTTTGTACTCATCAAGGTAGTTTTCATACTCAACTATAGGATGAAAATGAAAACCTACTTTTACACCTTTATCTGCTACTTTTCTTGCTGCATTTACTCTTTTGTCCAGTGAAGCGGTCAGGTGCTCTTCATTTTCTATAATTGTCGGAGTATTTAGTGACCAGGTACATAAAATATTACTTGGCACTTGATTTTCTAGGAAATATTTGATCTTGTCCGACTTTGTTTTAAACTCTAAAATTACATTTGGGTTTTCACGTGCAAACTCAAACAGGGCATCTAAGATACCTTCACGGTTACCCCACATAAGAGAGTCTGATGCCTGTCCTGTACCAATGTGGTAAGTTCTGTTTTTATCAAGATTTAGATTTTTGAGTTTTGTTGTGAAACTGCTATCGAAAGTGATAGTGTTTTGGTTGTAAAAAGATTGTATAGAGCAGTATGAGCAGTCAAATCCACAACTCTCAACAGCATCGAGTGTTAAAAGGTTACAACATCTTGTTTTCTCACTTGCAACAGGACAAAGCCCAAGGCCAAAGCCATCTTTGGGTTCTGTTTTGAAAGTATGTTTTTGCTCTTTAGAAATATTTTTAAGTTTAAAGTTGTCATAATTATTTGCTTTGTTTCGCAATGTTTCGTAAGCTTTTTTAAGTCTGGCAAAGACAACTTTTTTCTCTTCATGCTCAGGAAAAATCTCTATTATACTCTTCTCATTCCACATACTAATGTCTCGAGCTATATCAACTATCTGTTTTATTTCAGAAAAAGTGAACTTGAGCTCAAGTGACTTCTGCTCTATGAATTTTTGCTCGCCAGCAGGGAGTTTAAGAAAAATAGTGTTTTTAATAGAGTCATTAAATTTATTTATATATGAATTCATAACAGAATTCTAGCAAAAAATAAGTTTTACTGCTTATAGCTAAATATTTTAGTTCAATACTCAATGTGTAATTTAAGAATAGGAGAGAGTTGCATTAAAATAAACAGTATTGCATTTTGTCATATTCTTATAGTTTGAATATTATTTATAATAGTATAAGAGTTAAAAAAGGCTCCATGATGACTTTAGGCAAATGCCCATATTGTGAGGATGGCACCATTGAGGTGAGAGATAAAGAGGTGAGTGGTAAAAAAGTTAAACTATATGCATGCTCAAACGCCAACTGGAAAAGTGAAGACGGGGAGATGTTTGAACTTACACAGAATTCTACATGTGATTTTAGAATCTGGCAAAACACACTTGCAAGATATGGAAAGTGGCTTACATATAAAGAGGTCAGAGTACTGCTTGAAGATAAAGATATAGAAGTAGAACTTCTTAGTAAAAAATATGGTAAAAAAATATACTACAATAAACATATAACTTTAAATCAAGAGTATGGAGTGAGTGTTTTATGGGAGTAGATGAATAATATTTTATCTGTTTTACCATTACTTATTAATAGTAAATAGTATTTTTTTTGAATAAAACCAGCTTAAAATCTAATAAAACAGAAGAATTTTAGCTCACTTAATAAATCTTTTACATTTATTTGTGTATAATCCTCATCCACTTTGCTGTTTTAACATAAAAGATAGAGTATTTCTACCTATATATTTATATATAGATAAAAGTATTGGCAAGCTGAATTATTCGTGTCAGTAGACGTAGCTTTAGTGACTGAATGAAATTTGTATTAGTTCGAATTTTATGAGAATAGAAATAGCTGCCTACATGCAGCAAAGATATGGACAGATAAACAAAGACATTAGCGAAGCTTGAAAAGAGGGTTGTCACTCTCGCCGATAGGCGAAGCTTCAGTGAGATAATTAGCAGGGAAGTAACTCCTTGCTAAGAAGAGAAATAATGAAAAGGCTTTCCATGAAAGTAAGAGCTTCAGTTAAGAAGATGTGTGATGATTGTAAAGTTGTCAAAAGAAAAGGCATTGTAAGAGTAATCTGCAAAGTTAAAAAACATAAACAGAGACAAGGATAACCATGGCTCGTATTTCTGGTGTTGATTTACCTAAGAAAAAAAGAGTAGAGTATGGTCTAACATACATCTATGGTATTGGTTTACACGCTTCTCGTCTAATATTAGACGCGACGGGTATAGACTATAACAAAAGAGTTTTCGAATTAAACGAAGCAGACGTAGCAGCAATTACTGCAGAGATTCGCGCTAACCACATGGTAGAGGGTGATCTTCGTAAAAAAGTAGCTATGGATATTAAGGCACTAATGGATTTAGGTTCATATCGTGGTCTTCGTCACCGTCGTGGTCTTCCATGTCGTGGTCAAAAAACTAAGACAAATGCGCGTACTCGTAAGGGTAAACGTAAAACTGTCGGCGCAGCGTAAGGGATAGTATATGGCAAAAAGAAAAGCTGTTAGAAAAAAAGTAGTAAAGAAAAATATTGCTCGTGGTATAGTTCATATCGCTGCATCATTTAACAATACACTTGTAACTATTACAGATGAGATGGGCAACATGGTTGCTTGGTCTTCTGCTGGTAGTCTTGGTTTTAAAGGTAGCAAAAAATCTACTCCGTTCGCAGCTCAAGCAGCTGTTGAAGATGCAGTAGAAAAAGCTCAAGTACATGGAATCAAAGAACTTGGTATTAAAGTTCAAGGTCCAGGTTCAGGTCGTGAAACTGCAGTTAAAGCTGTTGGTGCTATTGAAGGTATTCGTGTTACATTTATGAAAGATGTTACTCCACTACCACACAATGGTTGTCGCGCGCCTAAGCGTCGTAGAGTTTAAGGAGATTACTGATGGCAAGATATAGAGGTCCAGTAGAAAAAATCGAAAGAAGATTTGGTGTAAGTCTAAACCTTAAAGGTGAGCGTCGTTTAGCAGGCAAGTCTGCATTAGAGAAGCGTCCTTATGGTCCTGGTCAACATGGTCAGCGTCGTAAGAAAGTTTCTGAGTATGGCTTACAGTTAAATGAAAAACAAAAAGCAAAATTCATGTATGGTGTTTCTGAGAAGCAGTTCCGCGCACTATTCGTTGAGGCTAAAAGAAGAGATGGAAATACAGGTACAAACCTTATTACATTAATTGAACAGAGACTAGATAACGTTGTTTATCGTATGGGATTTGCTTCAACTCGTCGTTTTGCTCGTCAACTTGTTACTCACGGTCACCTGTTAGTAGATGGCAAAAAACTTGATATTCCTTCTTACCGCGTTAAACCTGGTCAGAAAATAGAAGTTCGCCAGAGCAGTAAAACTAACAATCAAATTGTTCGTGCAATGGAATTAACTAACCAAACTGGTTTAGCTCCATGGGTTGATACAGATTCTGAAAAAGTTTTCGGTATCTTTACTCGTTTACCAGAGCGTGAAGAAGTTGTTATACCTGTAGAAGAGCGTTTAATCGTTGAACTTTACTCGAAATAATAGTTAATAAAGGGCGTTAGAGAATGAAGAAAATTAAAACTACTCCACTTGCTCCTCAAGAATTTGAGGTAGAACAGATTAGTGAGAATGAAGCTAACATTATGGCATATCCGTTTGAAACAGGTTATGCTATCTCTTTAGCTCATCCACTTCGCCGTTTTTTATTAAGTAGCTCAGTTGGTTATGCACCAATAGCTATAAAAATTGAGGGTGCTAAGCATGAGTTCGACTCAGTACGTGGTATGCTTGAAGATATTTCAGATTTTATTTTAAATCTTAAAGAGATTCGCTTTAAACTATTAGATGAAGGTACAGAAGCTGAGATTAACTACAGCTTTGCCGGTCCTTGTACTATTAAAGGAAGTGATCTTTCAAATGATGAAGTAGAAGTAGTGACTTCAGATGCTCACCTTGCAACATTAAATGAAGACTCTACACTAAACTTTAGTATTAGAATAGCACAGGGTATAGGTTATGTGGCTAGTGAAGATACTCATGATGAGTTAGAAGATGGATATATAGCACTTGATGCTTATTTCACTCCTGTGCGTAGTGCAACTTATAAGATAGAGAATGTGCTTGTAGAGGATAATCCTAACTTTGAGAGAGTTGTTTTAAACATTAAAACTGATGGGCAAATTTCTCCATTGGATGCGTTTAGAAACTCATTAGAAGTTATGTATGCTCAATTGGCTGTATTTAATAGTGAGATAAGTGTTAAAGTTCCAACTACTATTGAGAGAGTTGAAGAGAGTCCGGATGTTAAAAAACTAACTACACATATTGATAGCTTAGGTTTAAGTGCAAGAAGTTTTAACTGTCTTGACCGTTCAAGTATTAAACTTGTAGGTGAAATAGCATTAATGAGTACTAATGATCTTAAAAATGTTAAGAACCTAGGTAAAAAATCATATGATGAGATCGTGGAAAAACTTCAAGAGTTTGGTTATGAAGTTGGCGGCGATATCGCAGATGATGTTGTTAGTGCATTAAAAAAGAAAATAGAAGCTTTATAGAGCTTACATAGAGGAATTATAGATGAGACATCGTCATGGATACCGTAAACTAGGTCGTACAAGCGCACACCGTGCAGCTTTACTTAAAAACCTTAGTATTTCGTTAATTGAACATGGTAAAATTGAAACTACTGTTATTAAAGCTAAAGAGCTACGTTCTTATGTTGAAAAACTTATCACTATTGCTGGTAAGAATGATGCAAATGCTCACAAAGCAGTATTCGCGGCGCTTCAAAGTAAAGAAGCAACTAAAACTTTAGTAAATGAAATAGCTCCTAAGTACGTTGATCGTACTGGTGGTTATACTAGAATCACTAGAACACGTATTCGTCGTGGTGATGCTACTACTATGGCTTTCATAGAGTTGGTATAAGAGAGAAGGAACATACTCCTTATTTTACGCTAACGCTGAGTTTATATCTTCTACTCCATTCACGGCATAGAATAAGACTCAGCGTTAGGCCTACGCGCTTTAACCGCGCTTTTTCAAAATAAAACTTCCCAATTCTAAAATACTTTAACAAAGAGAGACATTATGAGTAATTTCGCATTTGGAACCTATAGAATAAGCGATTTAAACCCTCAACATATTCAAGCATTAAAAGAGGCAATAGAGTCTGGAATAACTATGATTGACACATCATCAAACTACATGGATGGTGGTGCTGAACGTGCTATTGCATTAGCATTTCGAGAGTTCGACGAAGATAAAAGAGATTCTGTTGAAATAGTGAGTAAATTTGGTTATATCCAAGGGACAAACTTATTAGCCCACAAAGAGAAGCCCTACGAAGAGGTTGTAGAGTATAGTGACGACTGCTATCATTCAATCTCAAAGTCATTTATGCAAAATCAGCTGACCCTATCTTTGCAAAGACTCGAAGTTGCAAAATTAGAGTGTTACTTAATACATAACCCTGAATATTATCTTTTGCATGCTATAAAAAATGGTGTTGATAAAGATGAGAGACTTGATGAGATGTATAGAAGAATTGAACTTGCTTTTGTTGGTCTTGAAGAGGAGGTTAAAAGCGGTAGAATAGGCTCTTATGGAATAAGTTCAAATAGTTTTTCACTCCCAGAATCCAGCGATGAATTTTTACCATATGAGGATTTAATCACCTTAGCAGAGAGTGCTGCACAACAGACCGGGAATGAATCTCATAGCTTTACAACCGTAGAACTTCCAATAAATATACTAGAGAGAGACGGATTAAGGTGTGCTTCATGGGCAAAAAAGAATGGAGTGAGGGTTTTGGCAAACAGACCACTTAACGCTAGGTTTGAAAATATGATGTTTCGCCTGTGTGATTATGATGAGAGTCATGACTATTACCACCATTTCAATGAACTGATGGAAGTTTGTGATAATGAGATATTAAGAGCACTATATAACCTTCTAGAACAACTAGACAGTAGTAAGCATAAGTTTGGATGGATTGGAGATTATGAGACCTTCTTGTACACTCAAATCATCCCACATATCAAAAAAACTCTAAAAGCTGTGGATGAGAAAAGTATCGAGACAATGTTGAATTTTATAGATTTATATCTGCAAGAGTATAGAAAAATGGTAGAATACAACTGTTCAAAAAACACAAGAGTTCAGTTAAAAGAGTTTTTTAAGGAGTGTAGTTCAACGCTTCAGGAGTGTGCAATAAGATTTTTAATGCAAAGAGAGAGTATTGATTACATACTTGTTGGGATGAGAAAGCCTATATATGTACATCAAATCCTTTCTTTATAAATATAAGTGATATCTTTTATCACTTGTTAAGCGATTTTGTCATATCTTATGACTATAATAAAGTATATGAAACTTAAAGGATGGGTATGATTCCATTTAGTGATGAAGAGTTAATGAACCCCGTGAAAAATGTTATAGATAAGGTTCGTCCATCCTTGGCATTAGACGGTGGTGACATAGATTTTCTTACAGTTAAGAACTCGAAGGTCTATATACAGCTAAAGGGTGCCTGTGTTGGATGTGCAAGTAGTGGAACAACGCTTAAATACGGTGTTGAAAGACAACTAAAGATGGATATACATCCAGAACTTACGGTGATAAATGTGCCGTTTGGTATGGAAAATGATATCGACAATTTATAAAAAAGTGTAGAAGTGCCATGGGAATGAGTAAATATAAAATATTATCACAAGCTAAAGATAGTTTCTCTAAGTCAGATTATAAAAATGCATTGGAGAAGTTTGCCGCAGTATTGCAAAACTTTCCAAATTCAAAAGAGGCTTATAATGGCGTGATTCTTTCTGAGATGGCGATGAGCGGAGAGGGTGGTGCTGAAGCCCTTTTTGACTATTATGAAGTTTTAAAAGAGGAAGACAAAGAGCAGGCTGATGCAATTATTGGAAATATATTACAGAATATGGACGGCTCTTTAGAAAAACTAAGCCAAGCATTTGCAGAGCCTCTTCGTGATAGGTTAGAGTTTGAAGATGGAATACTTTATAAAGATTTTAAAGCCCTTGTCGACGGTGGTGAGAGTTTTAAAGAGACTTTTGAAAATATAATGTTTTCCACTCGTGTAATTATTACCGAAAAAGAGGACTTTATTGACTTCTTGAACAATATTATTGATAATGATTTTACGGAGATGGCTTTAGCATATATTGAGAATGCTTTGAATGCTTATCCAGCAGACGAACAGCTGATAAAATTGCTTAAAAAATTAGCAAGAAGCAGAAAAGTTGAAAATTGAGCTTTTTGATGAAGAGTTTCAATATATAACTGAAAACTCTTTAGAGTGCGATAAAAAAACCGCATTTGTATTGACTGCTCAAAATGAAAAATATCTTCAAAATGCAAAAGAGAACTCTGCTCATTCAATAGTAGATATAAAAGATGTTGCCAAGCTATTTGGGGTAGATAAAATTAAAATTGTCGGAATTACGGGAACAAACGGTAAAACAACAACAGCAAGTGCAATATACTCATTCCTGCTCGACCTAGGGTATAAGACAGCTATGCAGGGAACCCGCGGCTTTTTTATGAATGATGAAGTAGTAGAGGGCAAAACCCTTACTACACCGTCTGTGCTCAATACATACAGGCATATTTATCAAGCCGTGCAGGCTGGATGTGAATTTTTCATTATGGAAGTAAGCTCACATGCAATAGCGCAAAAGAGGGTAGAAGGCCTTAATTTTGAGTTGAAAATACTTACTAATATAACTCAAGATCATCTGGATTATCATAATACGATAGGTGAGTATATAGCCACAAAAAATAGTTTTTTTCAAGATGAGGGCAAGAAGCTTATCAATAAAGATGAGCCAAAAGCCTCATTTAATTTTAAAAATACTTTTACTTACGGTATTGAGAACCCGGCAACATACAGACTTATCGCCTACTCATTAAACGATGCATCAAGCGGGATAATTCAACACTTTGAGGAAGTTGTGCCTTTTACAGCATCTCTGCATGGATTTTTTAATCTTTACAACCTTATGGCTGCTATATCAAGTGTTCATCTATTAACCGGGAAAAAGCTTGAAGAGATAGCAGATGTTGTTGATAATTTTGCAGGAGTAAGCGGTAGGATGGAGCAGGTCTGTGAAGTTCCAAATGTTATAGTAGATTTTGCACATACTCCAGATGGGATACAACAGGTTTTAAATGCACTGAAAGAGAAAGAACTTTTGGTTGTTTTTGGCGCGGGCGGAGATAGAGATACAACTAAAAGAGCTATGATGGGCAGGGTTGCGGCATCTTTGGCTAAAAAAGTTTACATAACTAGTGACAATCCAAGAAATGAGGATCCGGAACTTATAGTAGAAAATATTTTAGAAGGTATAGAAGATAGAAGTATAGTCAGTGTAGAGTTAAATAGAAGAAAAGCTATTGAGATGGCACTTAAGGATCAACAAGAGGATGAAGTCGTAGTAATACTTGGCAAGGGTGATGAGTCTTTTCAGATTATCTATGATGAGAAGCTGCCATTTGATGATAGAGAAGTAGTAAGAGAGTTACTAAATATAAAGTAAATTCTTAAAGATTAAAACTTCTTTAAATCCATAATAGTTTATGAGATAATTTTTGCTATAATTGCGAAAAATATTAAGGATTAATTTTATGGGAATCCCACAACCAGCATTTTATATATTTAAATGTGAGCAGTCAGCTCCTCCAGGAATGCCAAAACCATCATGCGTTACGCCGCAGAATCAAGATCTTTTTCAATACTTAGCGCAAAAGCTAATGCAAGAAGGAGTTATGGGTACTGTCCAAGCTATTCGTACTTCATGTCTTAATCGTTGCTCTTCTGGTCCAGTTATGCTAGTAGAACCTGGACATGTTATGTATTCAGCTCTTACAAAAGATAAGATAGATAGAATTATAACAGAGCATATTATTAATGGAAATATTGTTGAAGAGTTTGTTATAGACTCTGAGTTATGGGATGCACCAATAAGCCCGACGGATATGAAAAAACAGATGGGAATGTAGGAAAAGAATATGACTATAGAGATGTTGTACAGCAAGATTCACCGCGCTACTGTAACTGATGCTAACTTAAACTATGTTGGCTCTATTACTATAGATGAAGAGCTTTTAGAAGCTGCAAAGATGAGGGTTGGACAAAAGGTTGAAATTCTAAATATCAATAATGGTGAAAGATTTTCAACATATATAATTTTAGGTGAACGCGGCAAAAGAGATATCTGTCTAAATGGTGCCGCTGCAAGAAAAGTTCATAAGGGTGACAAAATCATAGTAGTAGCATACGCTACTTATGATGAAAAAGATTTAGAGACTTATAAACCAAAAGTTGTTCTGTTAAATGAAGAGAATGACATTGATGAAGTTTTAGAGAGTATCTAAAGTGTACTCTACAGCCTTAACTCTCAATGAGGTAGCATGATGTTTGATAATTTAGGCGATATAAGTAAAATGCTTGAAGGAATGCAGGAGAATGCAGGAAAACTTCAATCTGAGTTAGAGTCTAAAGTTTTCAACGTTAAGAGCGGAGGAGGAGCAGTTGAAGTTAGTATTAACGGCAAAGGCGAAGTTATCGATATCAATATTGATGATGCTCTTCTCTCAGATAAAAGCTCACTACAAATACTTCTTATTGGAGCTATTAATGATGCCAATAAAATGGTAGAAGATAACAGACAAAATGGTGCTATGGGTATGCTAGGCGGTATGGGTAACATTAACCCCTTTGGGAGTAAATAGGTGTTTAGGCTACTCTTAGCTATAAACCTTTTTCTTTTTAATCTATACGCTTGTAAGGGTGGTTTTGAAGCCTGCAAGCTAAAGACTATTGACTCAAACACAGTCGTAAACCAAACACTTCAAATACCGGTAGAGCATAATCAAAGATTGATATTCTCAACAAACAGACCCTCTTCTAAAATTATTAAACACGACCCCTATCTATCTCTATATCTGGTAGAGGATAGTAATAAGTTCAAGTATCCATTCAGAGTGAATAATATGTTGTCTCTTGGAACAGCCGCTGTAAACAGTGAGTTGGCTATTGAGGGTAAAATAATTAAAAAACAGATTGGACTAAATAGTTTTGCAAAATATAGCGAGCCACTATTCGCTCCAAGTCTTCTTCTTAACAGTTGCTGTGCTTTAGAAGGGATTGTTACTCCAGAGGGAATTATTGAAAAAGAGTACATTGACAGATTTTTGAAGATTAAAAAAGTCTCATATTCCGATATCGGCATAAGAGTAGAGGATCAAAAAAATCATGTTATTGTGAGAGCAAGTAACCCTTTTATGAAAAATAATCCGTTTCTAAAAGATGACTATATTTTAGCGTTTGACGGTAAAAAAGTAAAAGATAGTGCAAGCTTGATGAGAGATATACTCTTTTCTAAAATAGGCTCTACTCATAAGCTTACAATAAGTAGAGACTCAAAGATATTAACGCTTAGCGTAAAAAGTCAAAATAGAGATGGAGGCGGCTACCTAAGCGACACTTTCTTGGAGTTTTTAGGAGTCTCTTTTGATAAAAATCTCTCTATTGTAAAAATAGAAAACAGAGCAAAAAAGTATGCTCTTAAGTTAGGTGACAGACTCCTTCAGGTTAATACAACAGATATTAAAAATGAGCAAGATATCCTAGAGATTATTAATAATAGCAAAAAGTCAACAAATCTTCTTTTTCAAAGAAAACAGTTCCAGTTTTTTGTGAAAATAAATTAGAAGTATTGATATGATCTCTACTATGTTAATGATGTTTTAAATAGAATGAGTATACACTTGCATATGCAAAACTTTGAGAATTTTTTACTAGAAAACTTACCGGTTTCAAAAAGTATTCACCCCACTTATGAAGAGGCACTACATAAGATGTTAGTTGCAGGCGGAAAGAGGTTTCGTCCCGCACTTCTTCTTGGTGTTGTCAACTCATATAACTCATTAATGCTTGATGGTGCAATGCACGCAGCCTATGCAGTAGAGCTTTTGCATACCTACTCACTGATTCATGATGATTTGCCTGCTATGGATGATTCACCTCTTCGTCGAGGTCATCCGACTCTGCATGTAGCTTATGATGAAGTAACTGCCATACTTGTCGGAGATGCTCTGAACACCTACTCTTTTGAAGTATTAAGCAGTGCTCCTTTTTCAGACTATACAAGAGTTGCTCTTATAAGAGAACTCTCCTCTAACGGTGGGCTTAATGGAATGGTTTTAGGTCAAGCAATTGATTGTTATTTTGAAAACAGACCTTTGGCAATTGAAGATGTAAAGGTACTTCACATAAATAAAACTGCTAAACTGATTGCTGCTTCACTCAAGATGGGTGCTATAATAGTAGGTAAAGAGGAGCTGGGTGAAAGAGTTTATGATTTTGGTATAAAACTTGGACTTCTTTTTCAAATCCAAGATGACATACTTGACGTTACGCAGAGCTCTAAAGAGGCTGGAAAGCTTACAAATAATGATGAAGCTAAAAATAGTTTTGTCACACTCTTAGGGCTTGATGAAGCTATGAGAGAAGCGGATGAGTTGGCAGATGAGCTAAGGAAAGAGTTAAATAGTTTTGATGAGAATTTAAAAGATGAACTCTCACCCCTACTAACAAAATACATAAACAGACATAAATAGACTCTGATTAATAGATAAAATTAAGGAAGTAATATGAGTAATCAAATGCGTCAAAAAATGGCAAACACTATAAGATTTTTAGCAGCAGATATGGTACAAGCGGCGAATTCCGGTCATCCCGGTGCACCAATGGGTCTAGCTGATATTGCTGTAGTTTTAAGCGAACACTTGAATCATAATCCTAAGAATCCATCTTGGCTAAACCGTGATAGATTGGTTTTCTCAGGCGGTCATGCTACCGGTCTTATATATTCACTTTACTATCTTTGGGGATATGGTTTAGAGATTGATGATTTGAAAAACTTTCGTCAATTAGACTCCAAGACACCGGGTCACCCTGAATTTGGACATACTGAGGGTATTGAGATTACTACCGGACCTTTGGGTCAGGGTGTCGCAAATGCTGTTGGCTTCGCAATGGCTTCAAAGTTTGTCGGTGCTCAGGTTAACTCTGAGACTGCAGAGTTGATTGACCATAATGTATACTGTTTGTGCGGTGACGGAGATTTAGAAGAGGGTATCTCTTATGAGGCTTGTTCTATAGCCGGACACAATCAACTTGATAATTTAATCCTTATTTATGACTCTAATCGCATTACTATTGAAGGCTCAACATCGTTAAGTATCTCTGAGAACATACGTATGAGATTTGAGTCTCAGGGTTGGGATGTACTAGAGTGTGACGGTCATGATTTTGATGAGATTGATAGATCTTTAACGACTGCCAAACAAAACTTAAAACCGACAATTATTATTGCCAACACAATTATTGCAAAAGGTGCCGGTTTGCTTGAGGGCTCACACCATTCTCATGGAGCACCTTTAGGTAATGATGTAATTACTCAAGCTAAAGAGGATGCCGGATTTGATACAAGCAAACCATTTCATGTTGATGAAGATGTTATGGCTCGTTTTAGATGTGCCATAGAAGATGGTGATCTGCTGGAGAGAGAGTGGATTCACAGACAAAAGACTCTTCCTCTTATGGAGCAGAATGAAGCTCTTGGGGCTTTACAAAATCCTGATTTTTCTCATATAGAGTGGCCGAGTTTTGAAAAATCTGAAGCTACCCGTGGCACAAATGGAAAGATTATGAACGCTATTGCAAAAGCAATTCCTAGCTTTTTAGGCGGTTCTGCCGACCTTAGCCCATCGAATAAAACGCAACTTATAGATATGGGTGTTTTTCCAAAGGGCAGAAATATCTACTTTGGTATTCGTGAGCATGCAATGGCATCAATTACAAATGCAATTGCTCTTTATGGTCCTTTAATTCCTTTCTCTGCTACATTCTTTGTATTTTCAGACTACCTGAAACCTGCTGCGCGTATTGCCGCACTGAGTGGAATCCAGCAGTTCTTTATCTGGACTCACGATAGTATAGGCGTTGGTGAAGATGGTCCGACTCACCAGCCGATTGAGCATCTCTCACAGTTTAGAGCACTTCCAAATTTCTATGTTTGGAGACCAGCCGACGGTGCTGAGAATGTTGAGGCATGGAAAACTGCTCTAGAGATGAGAAAATCCCCATCAGCATTTGTATGCTCAAGACAAAACCTTTCACCACTTCCAACTCCTGTAAAAGGGATAATAAGTCAGGGAGGATATCTTCTAGCAAGTGACGAAGATGCAGTTATAACTCTCATGGCATCAGGTTCAGAGGTAGAACTTGCTCTTAAAATTAAAGAAGTGTTGAATAAGAAGTCTGTGCCAGTTAACGTTGTCTCTATACCATGTTATGACCTTTTTATAGAGCAAGAGAGATCTTATATTGACTCTATTATAAAACCGGATACAAAAAAAGTGGCTATTGAGGCTGCTCGTGGCCTAGAGTGGTACAAACTTGCGGATGAGGTAGTCTCGATGGATAGTTTTGGTGCATCTGCTCCGGCAGGAGAGCTTTTTGAGAAGTTTGGTTTTTCGGTAGATTCAATCCTAGAAAAAATCAAATAGTTTTATCTATTGATATAAGCAGGTTTTGTCAAAATCCTGCTGTCTACACTGCCGCGACCTACCGTAAAATGGTATAAAACCTGAAAACGGTTATCTTGAACCCCTAAAACTTGATGCATATCATCATCTAAAAAACACCCTATACCTGTTCCTGAGAGTCCCATAGAAGTGGCTTCAAGATAGAGTTGTTGACCTATCGCTCCACACTCCCAGTATAGTTCTTTGTATCTGTGAGCACCATGCTCTTGTAACTGCTGTGAAAAATTACAGAGCATCCCTAGAGTGAAAGCTCCGTTACTTGCGATATACTGGTTGCAACTTATCTCTCTGGAGTGTATTGTGAAATCTTTTGACTCTAAAAAGTAGAGGTTTTCCAACTCTGTCTCTCTCCACTGAAAATTTTGATGCATTTGCTCTTGTAAACCCTTTTTGTCTCTTTCGTTTCGTATGAGTATATATAGACCTGACTCATAATCTTCCACCCTGTGGAGAAAGAGTGCCAGATGAGCTGAGTTCTCTTTAGCATCTTGCGAGAGAGCTACACTTTTTAGTATGTTGTGAAACTCTACCTTAGTTATTTGTGATATATCTTTTTTCATATAATGTACGCTTCGTCTATTTAGAACCACATCTTTGGACTCTTGAGTAGGAGACCTTTTTACTCTACTCTGTTCTTGCTCTTTTTGAGGTATTTCAGAATCCGTAGTTGCCTGCTCTATGGCTGGGATTATCTCCCAATCTTGCATACTCTCACTTAGTTGATTTGCAATACCTTCAAACTTTAGAGGCATGTCTCCTACCAGTTTCTCAAGGTTTTGAACAGGATTTGCTTTATCTGGAGAGACAACAAAGAACATGTCTGGATTTTCAGATTCAAAAAATCTGTTTTCTTGCCCTAAGCCTAAAAGTATTGACATGTCATCACTGCTGAGATTATCCACTCTTGTTACTCTCCACCCTAACATCTTTGCCGATACTACAAAAGATTGCCAGGCATGTCCTGCATCAAGCTGTGTATAACGAAAAGCGCGCTCTCCATATTTCCAGACTTCACGCCAAGTTATACTTGAGAGAGCGATTAGAAAACTTCCCTTTGGCAAATCATCCCAAAAGAGTGTTTCAAATTCACAGAGAGTCTCTAGAGCGTGATGTTTAGGGCTGTAGTGATAGAGGGCGCTTTTAGCTTCTTGCTCTTTTAAAACGGGTGGCAGGATTAGATATGCTTCAGTGGGGTGCAGATTACCGCTAGATGCGTTACACCGAACAGCCCATGAACTTCCACCTGATTCCTTCCATGCGGCAATACCCATAGAGAACTGCAAAAGCTGAGAGATAGACTCTATAACAAGTGGAGCTGATGGTAGATTATCATCAAGTAGATGATATGGTGGAGTCGTATTATCCATTGCCAAAGGAAGCTTTATAGTTTTTACTCCACTGTAAGTTCTAAATGCCTCAGGCTGAGTATCCCAGTCCAGATATCCATTTGAACGGGCAAAGCGATTTTTTGCATGTTTTGTTGTCTCGTGGTATTCAAATACTGTCTGTAGTGATTTTTTCATAAAGAGAGTCTAAGGAAATTTTCCTTAAGTGTAGCTCTAAAAAATAGTTTGTTTTTTATATTGTAGCTTTTTTTAATATCTTAGATGCTAAAAACTGATTATGAAATTATCACAATTAAAATTAACAACACCCTATTTGAACTTAGATCCTATTTTTTTCGATGAAGTAGAAGCGACTCCTTTGAAGAACCCATTTCTTATCTCTGCTTCAAAAGATGCAGCAGAACTTTTAGGACTAGATGAAGATATCACTGAAGATGAAAACCTTGTAGATACTGTTAACGGCAGTTATAAACTAGATGGTTCAAAGAGTTTTGCTATGTGTTATGCAGGTCATCAGTTTGGTTATTTTGTGCCCCGCCTTGGTGATGGAAGAGCAATCAATCTTGGAAAAGTAAATGGTCATAACTTGCAGCTTAAAGGTGCAGGTCTTACTCTATATTCACGTCAAGGAGATGGCAGAGCGGTGCTTCGTTCAAGTATACGTGAATATCTTATGTCAGAGGCTATGTATGGACTTGGTATTGAGACTTCTCGTGCTTTGGCTCTTATAGGGAGTGAGACAGATGTCGCACGGGAGAGATGGGAGAAGGGTGCTATCGTGCTTCGCCTCTCACCAACTTGGGTACGCTTTGGTACTTTTGAGTACTTTAACTCTTTTGGTAGAGAAGATAAACTGGAAATACTTGCAGACTATGTTATAGAGGAGTCGTTTCCTAATTTAAAAGGCGTAGATAATGCATACCCTAAAATGTATGAAGAGATTGTAAAAAATACAGCACTAACCATTGCAAAATGGCAAAGTGTCGGCTTTAATCATGGTGTTATGAACACAGACAACATGTCGATTGACGGAAGAACTATTGATTATGGTCCTTTTGCATTTTTGGATGATTATGATTCCGGGTATGTCTGTAATCACACAGATATGGAGGGTCGATACAGTTTTAAGAATCAACCCGGAATTGCCCGTTGGAACTTAGAACAGTTGGCTGTTGCTATTTCGCCTATTGTGAATTTTAATAAGGCAATGAAAACTCTTAAGAGTTTTGAGACTATATATGAAAAAGAGTATCTGGATATTATGCATAAAAAGTTAGGACTAGTTAATGATTATGAGGATGATATACCATTTTTAAGATGGATGCTTGGAGTTTTGGATAGTTCGTCTATAGATTATACAAAGTTTTTTAGAACACTATCCAGATATGATGGAGATAAAACAAAAATTTTAGAGCTTGTTGAACTACATACTCCATTAAGCAGTTGGCTGGAAGCTTATGATGAGCGTCTAAAAAAAGAGAGTTTATCAACGCAGGAGAGACATAAGAAGATGCTATCGGTAAATCCAAAATATATTTTAAAAAATCATATCCTTCAAGAAGCGATAGAAAAAGCCGAACTCTCAGATTTCTCTATGATAGATGATCTGCTTAGAGTAGCACTAAGCCCTTTTGAAGAGCATGAAGAGTTGGAACACCTCTCTAAGCCGGCTCCAATAGAAGCAAAAAATATAAAACTGAGCTGCTCCTCTTAGTAGATTTATTAGACTATATATCTTTTAAAAAACATCCTACTGCGTAAGGCTTTTTAGAGTAAAACTCTTTAGCATGGTTTACAATCAGGGCATGGTACTCTTGGTAGATAGCAAGTAACTCTCTTTTATCTTCTACAGCCTCTTTTAAGGAGTTCTCCATCAAGAGTTTTATCTCATGGTATTTGGCTTTTTTATCTATAAGCCCCAGCTCTGTCAATACTCTTTTTGTATAGGCATCCACTTTAAACTGCAGTTGATTATAACCATATAGAAGAATTGAGTCAGCTGTCTCCTCTCCGATGCCTTTAATGTTTAAAAGTTCATCCCTTGTGGGTGTAGCGCCATTTAAGCTCTTATAAAATTTTATGAACTCCAAAATATACTCAGCTTTTTGATTGTAATAGCCTGATGGTTTAATAGCTCTTTTTAGCTCTTGAATATCCATAGTCTCTATGCTATCGGCAGTTAGATTTTTTTTACTGTTTAAATTCTCCAGTGATTTTACTACAGAGCTAAAGCTTGTGTTTTGAGTTAGAATAGAGCCTAAGCACACTTCAAATACTTCATCACTGTTTCTGGGGAAAGTGTAGTCTAAAATATGATAACCTCTATCTGAGCCTTTTTTAGTCGAATTAACACCATCATAATTTATAAAAGGCCACCAGCCCTGTGCCCCATAAGTTTCATACAGTTTTTTGTATATTGTGTATATCTTATTCATCTCTACTCTTCTCTCTTAATAGTTCATAAGCAAGCAGAACTCTTTTTCTGTCTACTCCCCATCTATAACCGGATAGAGCACCTGACTTTGCTATTACTCTATGACAAGGTATTAAATACCCAATATGGTTTGAAGCAATTGCACTGGCTACTGCTCGAACTGCCTTTGGTCTGTCTATCTTATCTGCTATATCTTGATACGTCAGCAGTCTGCCGCTGGGTATACTCAGCAGGGCTCTCCATACATTTATTTGAAAGTTTGTACCTTTTACATATAAGTCGTATTTTTTGTTCTTTATAAATATATTATTAAAATAATTTAATGCTTTAGAGTCATCTCTAATTGTATCTGCATTTTTCCATATGGACTTTAATCTAAGTAGACTCTCCTCATCACTATCTATAAACTCAAAATAACAGATACCTCTTTGTGTAAAAGCTATAAAAGCTTTTCCAAAAGGTGTATACCCGTATCCATAGCTAATCTTTAGGTTTTTCCCCAGCTCTTTATACTCCTTTGGTGTAACACCGATGATGTTTATAAATAGATCATGTAGTCTGCTAGGACTTGAAAGACCTATATCTAAAGAGTTGTCTAAAAGACTCCTGCTCTCTTTTAGATGTTTTTTTATATAGTTTATTGTAATAACCTGTAGAAACTGCATAGGGGTGACACCGGCATACTCTTTAAAGACTCTTGCAAAATGGTACTTACTCATTCCAACATGTTTTGCTAATGTTTCTAGTGATGGCTTATCTTTGAAGTTTTTGTCAATGTAATCTATGACTTTTTCTATTCTCTGATAATTTTTACTCTTTGATAGTAACTCATTTGTCACACTTCATCCTAAACTAAATTTTATAAAAGAGTAGCAAAAAAGAGACTCTTTTTACAATCCAGATATTGCTATTTCTATTTTAAATAATCTTTACAAATAGATTAAAATTCTAATACCAATAAAAACAGCTCCCAAAAATATAAGTGAAGATATAAATATAAGTGCAGTTACAACTCTCGGTCTGCAGTCATATAGTGAGGCAAGGTTTACATTTGCAACAGCTAAAGGCATCATAAGTTCTATAAAGATTATACCTTTTATCATTGGCTCAAGTACAATAGAGTAGAGCACAAAAAATGTTATAGCCGGTAAAACCAAGAATTTAAATGACATAACCCAGATTACCAAAGATTTGCTAATCTCTTTTATTTTAGTTCCGTAAAGATAGATACCCAACAGAAACAGCTGCATAGTCATAGATGCATAAGCACCCATCATCAGGGTACTCATAACAATCTCACTTGGTCTATACTCATTTGCACTAAGTGTTATAGCTACTGCAGCTGCCCATAGAGCTGGAAGTTTGAGTATATTTTTTAGTGATGTTTTTGAGTCAAAACTACCTCTAGAGTAGTAGTAAACACCAATGGTATAGACAATAAATACATTTACGAGGTTTATTACTGTTGTATAGGGGATAGACTCCTCTCCAAAAATAGCTATACCAAGTGGAATGCCTAAGTTTCCTGTATTTCCGATAAGTGCGGCAATCGTGGCAATTGAATACTCTTTTGAATCTTTAAAAAGTTTTTTCGCAATGAGTGCTGATATTATTAAAACAATAACAACTATAACAAGGTAGATAGATGGAGCAAAGAGCAGGGTGATATCAACAGGACGTACAAGTAATCCCCAAAATGTTAAAAAGATTTGTAAAAAGTATATATTAATTAGTGTAATTGTTTTATCATCAATGGCATCTTTGAAACTCATTTTTGCAATATAGCCCATGACTATGAAAATATAAATACCTAAAATTGAATATATTATTGAACTCATAAAAGAGATTATAACAAATAGTGTATAATTGTATATATAAAAAGAGGCACTCATATATGCAAACATTAGAAGATATCAAACAAACTATAGAGCAAAATTTAGCGGTAATGGTCTATTTTTCAGCACCTACATGCGGTGTGTGCCATGCACTGAAGCCTAAGTTAGTAGAGGCTATTGAGAGTAACTTTAGCAAGTTTAAAGTCATAAGTGTTGATACATCAACCGATCAAGAGACGGCGGCTCACTTTAGTGTTTTTACTATTCCTACCGTCTTGATCTTTTTAGATGCAAGAGAGTTTTTGAGAAAATCTCGACACATGAGTGTTGATGAAGTTATTAGAGAGATTAAACGCCCATACGACATTATGATCTCATAAAGCTATTTGTTATGGCAACCTAAACAGAGCCCTGAGTTCTTCATTGAAGTTTTGAGAAAACTTTCAAATTTTGTATGGTGAGGTACGTGACAGCTGATACATACAACTTTTCCATCACGCAGCAAATCAGAAACCACTTTAGCATCTTTCCATTTACCCTGCAGGGTTGAAGATGGATTATTTAAACCTTTATTGGAATCATATCTCATAAACACCGGATGACTCCTACCGTCAACATTGCACATAAGACCACAGGGGCTAATTGGGGCATTCAGCACTAGACTGGCTGCACTTCCATCATGGCACATCAAACATGCTTTTGAGAATGTATCAGGCTCTCCACGTCTACTGTCAAGATTCTCTACACTCCCCCGTATAGATTTTTGCGGGGTAAGCCATTTTGAGGGAGATTTTCTCTGTTTATCAAGTAGGTGACAGTTAAGACACGCACCGCTCATTTTGCTTATGCTCTCTTCATCTATGTCCATCTCATGAAACTCAGCAGTTGCATCGATAAACGATGAACTTTCATCAGCATTTAGAGTCGTATAATTTATAAGTAAAATAGTTAGCATAGATATAATATATTTCATATTTTTACTCCTATTAATAACTTTATGAGTCTAATATCATACGAAATTCATAGTTAAAACCAAATAAACATAATCTTTATAGATTTATAGTTATATAAACTTAAGAGTTCATAAAAGCTATTAGTGAGGCTGTAACTGCAACATTTAAAGACTCTACACCTCTGTTCATGGGTATGAATATGGAGTCATTACAAAGTTTTTCAACCTCCTTTGATACTCCGTCACTCTCATTTCCAAGTACAAATATGGATCTCTCACTCTTGTTTATGTCGTAGATGCTGCTTTTAGCATGTGAGGATAGTAGATAAATTTTTGTATCATCTAAATCGCTTAGAATTTCATCAAGAGTATTGCAGTAATAGATAGGAAGCTTAAAGAGTGTACCGGCGCTTGCCTTTATGACAAGTGGAGAGATCTTGGCTGAACTCCTCTTAGGAAGAATTATTCCATCGACATATCCGGCAGCACATGAACGGATAATCATTCCCAGATTCTGAGGATTCTGAATACCATCAAGAGCTATAAGTTTAAAGTTTTTTAAACTCTTTATTGTTGTGGCACTTTGGTAAGAGTCTGCTATTATGTCAATCGCTACACCTTGATCTTGTTTGGCGTTTTTGCTTATTCTGCTAAGAGCGTTTTTATCATGGTAGGCTATTTCGATACCTCTTTTTTTAGCAAGAGAGAGTATTGTCTTTACTGCACCCTCAGTTTGGTTAGAGTTTGACATGTGTAACTTGTGAATATCTATCTCTTGATCTTGTAAAATTTCTATAACAACATTTCTGCCATAGAGTGTGATTATCTTTTCAAAATACGCTTTTTTCTTTTTATACTCTTGTGAATCCTGCAAATTAATACCAAACCTTATCTTTATATAAGTGGAATTTTACACTATTTTTGGCTATTTTTCTTGGGATGTGTGTTTTTTGGGATAATCAAATGAAATTAATTTCGCATTTTTTGAGCTGATATTATCCCATTTTTTACAATCAAATTCAAGTTCAACAACTCCACATGTCGGAATATTCTCATTAAACTCGACAAAATAATCTGCCAGCGTATTTAGTCCGGGATTATGACCAATAATAAAAACTGTATTATCTTTTTTCTTTAATTTGAGAAGCAGTTGAAGCAGAGTGTTCAAATCTGCCTCATATATCTGTTCGTCATAGACGAGAGGCTTAGTAAAACGAATCTCTTTTGCAATAGATTGTGCCGTTGTTTTTGCTCTTAGTGCAGGACTTGAGATGATTATATCTGGAAAAACACCATTTTTATTCAATATTTTTCCCATAAAAGGTGCGTCTTTTTTGCCTCTTTTATTTAAAGGTCTGCTATAATCGTTTAAATTCAAATCTTTCCAACTAGATTTTGCGTGTCTTATTATGTAGAGTCTTTTCATAAGATACATTTGACTGGAATTTTGATAAAACCTTGCTTAAATTGTATATGCTTGAGATTGATTAGCTAATAAAAAGAAGCAGTATGAGAGAGAAATATTGGTAGAAATTGGAGAGTTTAAATGGATAATAGGATTGATGAAATAGTAGAGCAGATAAAAAGTCTTGAGAGTGAATTGATTGACGAGCTAAAAAAGAAAGAGGAGGAGTTCTTTTATAAATTTGAAAATGAAAAAATTAAATTTCAAGAGAGTGTTATTAAAGAGGGTAAAGCAAAAATCATAAGCTCCATAAAGTATTTATCATCTTTCCCGGTTTTGGCAGTGCTTACAATACCTTTTATCTGGGCAATGATGATACCGGCATTTATGGTTGATATATTTGTGAGTGTTTATCAAATGGTCTGCTTTCCAATATATAAAATACCAAAAGTAAAAAGAAAAGATTATGTTGTCATGGATAGGTATAATCTTTTTTATTTAGATAGAGTTGAAAAAATAAACTGTTGGTATTGTGAATATTTTAATGGTGTTATTGGGTATACAAGAGAGGTTTCTGCAAGAACAGAACAGTTCTGGTGTCCTATAAAACACTCAAAACCACAAAAAGATACACACTCAAGGTATGATAATTTTTTTGATTTTGGTGATTATGTTAAATATAGAAAAGAGCTAGAGAGTAGAAGGTCAAACTTTAAAGATATAGAGGATAAGGCAGATATATAAGTTATCTGATATCAAATATAATTTCAGTGTGAATACCTTTTTTAATAATCTCTTTTACTATGAGGTTGTTAATTTCCATCTTCATAAAATCTTTCAATGAGTTTATCTTGTTCTCTGCCACCGCTTTTAAGACTAGACCTCTATATGCCTTTGCCCAGTGACTTACGGTTTTACCATCTTTTAAAAACTTTAGAGTTGTGTAAGCTTTAGTTACTTTGTAAAACTTATTATAGTAACCGGCACGGAGGTCTAATATATCGCTGTTAGCAAGGTACAAGTCCAGTTGATATGAGAACCTCTCTTTGTAGAATCTATCAGGAATTATTTCGCCAATGTTGTTTCCTTGCTTTACCTTGTAGTTTGCTATTGGGTCTCCACCAAGAATGGGACCGTAAAGATTTGAGAAGATAATAGTATTTGATTTTATATACTTTTGTGCCTTTTCATCAAGTGAGTCAAAGTCAAGATAGTCGTAAGCTACTCCGTTATACCTTTTAACTGCAGGCATTAGTGCAGATTTGTGTATGTCGTTTATATATGGCTCGCAGTCAGAAAATTTTTTAAAACCAAAGAGTTGCTTAATTTCATCCTCACTGCCGTGTTGAACTATATTACTGTACTCATTTAATATACTCTTTCTTGCTTCATTAGACCCAAGTAACTCTTTTGGAGTCTCATCTCCACCGCTTTTTTTCCCTTCGGCAGGAGAAAACAGTATTTTTAACATCTCAGTAAACCTTTTTTTGAATGGAATATAAATTTATCTAATTGTAGCGTTTTAAATGATTTAATGAGTTAAAGTAAAATTATTTTTATAAAAAAAAGATTTTATTAAAGTAGATTGTTGATAAAATTTAAAGAATAAATTGAAGAGTTTAGGGGTAGTTAGGAAGCAATTGCAGATAAAGATTGATATATTATAAATTTTTAGTAAAAAACTCTTGACATTGAAAATATATTGCACTATAATTCTGGCTCAAATTCGATGCCGACATAGCTCAGTTGGCTAGAGCAGCTGATTTGTAATCAGCAGGCCCGGGGTTCAAATCCTCGTGTCGGCACCATTGAATTCGAGAATATTAGAAACAGTGTTAGACCAGATATATGTGGTGAGATAGTCAAGTGGCCAACGACGGCAGACTGTAAATCTGCTCCCTATGGGTTCAGAGGTTCGACTCCTCTTCTCACCACCATTTCAATGGCATATGCGGGCGTAGCTCAGTTGGCTAGAGCGTCAGCCTTCCAAGCTGAGGGTCGAGGGTTCGAGTCCCTTCACCCGCTCCATTGAAGATTTACACTCTGGAAGCTGAAGTACAATTTCAACTTACTTCACATAATAATATAGTATTTAATAGAAATACCTATATAGCTTTCTGCACTAGTAAACTAATATTTTAAAAAAATTATGCAATTATTGCTTGTTTTATTGACTATATATTGTCTGTGCTCTCGTGGCTCAGGGGTAGAGCACTTCCTTGGTAAGGAAGAGGCCGGCGGTTCAAATCCGCTCGTGAGCTCCATTTCATAAGGTATAGTTAAAATTTAAGCAATAATTGAATGATTTTTGGGTATAATCCCGTTTCAATTCACAATTTAAGTCGGAGGACACTATGGCAAAAGAAAAGTTTGAGCGTAATAAACCGCATGTAAACATTGGTACTATTGGTCACGTTGATCATGGTAAAACAACATTAACAGCAGCAATTACTGCAGTATTAGCAGTAACTAACGGTGCAGAACTTATGGATTATGATGCAATCGATAATGCTCCAGAAGAGAGAGAGCGTGGTATCACAATCGCTACTTCACATGTAGAGTATGAAACTGATGGTCGTCACTATGCACACGTTGATTGTCCAGGTCACGCGGATTATGTTAAGAACATGATTACAGGTGCTGCTCAAATGGATGGTGCTATTCTTGTTGTATCAGCAGCAGATGGCCCAATGCCACAAACTCGTGAGCACATTCTTCTTTCTAAGCAAGTTGGTGTTCCATATATCGTTGTTTTCATGAACAAAGAAGATATGGTTGATGATGAAGAGTTAATGGAATTAGTTGAGATGGAAATTCGTGAACTTCTTGACATGTACGACTTCCCGGGTGACGATACTCCAATCGTAGCTGGTTCAGCTCTTAAAGCTCTTGAAGAAGCAAAAAGTGGTGCTCTTGGGTCATGGTCAGAGAAGATTCAAAAGCTAATGGCTGAAGTAGACGCTTATATTCCTGAGCCTACTCGTGAAACTGACAAAGATTTCTTAATGCCTGTTGAGGATGTTTTCTCAATCTCTGGTCGTGGAACAGTTGTTACTGGTCGTATCGAGCGTGGTGTTGTTAAAGTTGGTGAAGAGGTTGAAATCGTAGGTATCAAAGATACTCAAAAAACTACTGTAACTGGTGTTGAAATGTTCCGTAAAGAGATGGATCAAGGTGAAGCTGGTGATAACTGTGGTATTTTAGTTCGTGGTATCGGTAAAGATGATGTTGAGCGTGGTCAAGTACTTTGTAAGCCAGGTACTATTACTCCTCACACTAAGTTTACAGCTGAGATCTATGTACTAAGTAAAGATGAAGGTGGTCGTCATACTCCATTCTTTAATGGTTATCGTCCACAGTTCTACGTTCGTACAACAGATGTAACTGGTGCAATCAGTTTACCAGAAGGAACTGAAATGGTTATGCCTGGTGATAATGTAAGTATCACTGCTGAACTAATTCACCCAATTGCTATGGAACAAGGTACTAAGTTCGCTATCCGTGAAGGTGGTAGAACTGTTGGTGCTGGTGTTGTAGCTGAGATTCTTGCTTAATTCGCTTTTTGCGAAGCAAGCAAAATCCTTTAAAAGGTTTATAACATGAGAGAAGCAATACATTTAGGATGTGAGAAGTGTACTCGTCGTAACTATCACACTACTAAAAATAAAAAAACTCATACTGAAAAATTTTCAGTAAGAAAATATTGTAAGTTCTGTAGAGAGCATACAGTACACAAAGAGATGAAACTGTAACAAGAGTTTGTCTTAAAAAGGTTTTTTTCAAGTGCAACTAGTTGCACGAGCCTTCTGCTGAAGAAAACAGGTGTTAGCTAGGTAGCGGAATCACTTCCGATACCGTAACTAATATAATTAAAAGGTTCCCTTAGTTTTACAAAGTAAAATAAAGGAATTAAAGGCGTATAGCTCCAATGGTAGAGCACCGGATTCCAAATCCGGGTGCTGGGAGTTCGAATCTCTCTACGCCTGCCACACATTGATTATCTGTAAAGCTTTAGAGCTTTATCTGTAATTAATGCCACTTAGGAAAGTTTAATGAATTTAGGTACACATATTAGAAATGCAAGATTAGAGCTAAGTAAAGTTATCTTCCCTACTAAGGGTCAGGTTAAACAAGCCTATATCTCAGTTGTAATCGTTGTAACAGTAATAGCTGCTTTTTTGGCTTTAGTTGATTTAGTGATGTCATCACTTATGTCAGTAATCTTAGGTTAGGGAGTAACAATGGAAGAGAATAAAAGTAATCACCAGTGGTACTCCATACAAACATATGGAAATGAAAAAGCTGTTCGTGTTGCATTATTAAATATTATTGAAGAGATGGGATTAGAGGAAGCTATTACAGATGTAATAGTTCCCACTGAAGATGTTATTGAAGTTAAAGAGGGCAAGAAAAAAATAACTGAGCGCTCTTTATACTCAGGTTACGTTTTCGCGAGAATTGACTTAAATACTGAAATTCAGCATCTTATTCAGAGCATTCCAAAGGTATCTGGATTTATTGGTGAGGCAAATGTCCCGACACCATTAAGTGAGCATGATATTAATGTAATACTTGACCGTGTTAATAACCGTGCTGCTCCAAAACCAAAAGTCTTTTTTGATAATGGGGAGACAGTCCGTATTATAGATGGCCCATTTGCAAACTTTACTGCAACGGTTGATGAGTATGATTTAGAGCATGGAACTCTAAAACTTAATGTTTCAATTTTTGGTAGAGCGACTCCGGTTGATATCTCTTACACACAAGTTGAAAAGATAATTTAATAGAAGAACACTACGCTAAGATTAGACTTTATGTGCAAAGTTTAATCTTAGCGTAGTTAAAGCGACTAGTCGCGTGAACTCTCCTCTTTGGAGAACTTAGCGTTATCGTAGTAATCCGGACTTGTTCGGATTACGTATCATAAATAAATATTAAGGAAAGAAACATGGCAAAAAAAGTTATGGACTATATCAAGCTACAAATTGAAGCTGGTAAAGCAAACCCTGCACCACCGGTAGGACCAGCTTTAGGACAACGTGGTGTTAATATCATGGAGTTTACTAAAGCTTTTAATGAAAAAACAAAAGATAAAATGGGATTCAAAATTCCAGTTGTTATTACAGTTTATGCAGATAGAAGTTTTAGTTTTGTCACAAAGCAACCACCGGCATCTGCACTTTTAATGAAGGAAGCAGGACTTAAAAAAGGTACGGATAATCCACTTAAGAATAAGGTTGGAAAAATTACTCGTGCTCAATTGATGGAAGTTGTTGAGAAAAAAATTGAAGACTTAAATACTGAAGATAGAGAGATGGCAGCAAATACTTTAGCTGGTTCAGCTCGTTCAATGGGTATCGAAGTAGTAGATTAATATCTATAGTATCATCGACCACAGTGATATAAACTTTTGTGGCAGAATTACATAGGAGAATTTGATAATGAGTAAAAGATATAAACAATTAATAGAAAAAATTGATGCGACTAGAGTATATGGTGTAACTGATGCATCAACAACAGTTAAAGATTTAAAAAGTGCAAAATTTGATGAAACAGTTGAATTAGCTCTTAACCTGAATGTTGATCCAAGACATGCTGACCAAATGGTTCGTGGTGCAATCGTACTTCCACATGGAACAGGTAAAACAGTTCGTGTTGCAGTTTTCGCTAAAGGCACTAAGGCCGATGAAGCAAAAGCAGCCGGCGCTGACATCGTTGGTACTGATGATTTAGTAGCTGAGATTAAGGCAGGAGTATTCAACTTTGATGTTGTCGTTGCTGCACCTGATTGTATGGGACTTGTTGGTCAAATCGGTCGTATTCTAGGGCCAAAAGGTATGATGCCTAACCCTAAAACTGGTACTGTTACTCCAGATGTTGCAACTGCTGTTAAGAATGTTAAAGGTGGTCAAGTAAATTTCCGTGTTGATAAAAAAGGAAATATACATGCAGGTATAGGTAAGGCTAGTTTTGATGCTGCTAAAATTGCTGAAAACCTTACTTCACTTATTCAAGCTATTAATAAGCAAAAGCCTGCTTCTGCTAAAGGTCGTTATATTAAAACAGGTGCACTTAGTTTAACTATGAGTCCTGCTGTTAAACTTGATGTAATGGAATTAGCTGACATAAAGTAATAAATATATATTAGTAATTTTTAGTGTCTTAGCTTTTAAGACACTATAAAGTTACTACTTTAGTAACTGCATTTTATGGACTAGAGATATAGGAGCGAAAGCTTAATATGCGACTATTGTAAGCATACCTGTTGAAGTGTTGTCTGGAAAGGAGAAATTCTATGACAAAAACACAAAAAGCTGAAATTATTGAAGTACTTTCAAATGAATTCAAAACTGCTCAATCTGTAATCTTCTGTGATTACAAAGGATTGAGTGTTTCTGAACTTGAAGGTTTAAGAAAAGAAGCTCGTGCAAAAGAGACTAAAGTTCAAATCGTTAAAAATACTTTAGCAACTATTTCACTTGAAAATGCTGAACTTACTGGTATCGATTTAAAAGATACTAATATTTTAGTATGGGGTAAGGATTCTGTAGCTACATCTAAAGTAGTTTCTGACTTTGCTAAAGATAATGAAAAATTTGTAATCAAGTCTGCTTATGTTGATCGTGCGGTTGCTGATGCTGCTAAAGTTGAAGCATTTGCTAAACTTCCAGGTCGTGAAGAGTTACTTGCTATGCTTGCTGCTACTTGGATGGCACCTGTTGCAAACTTTACAATTGGTCTTGATGCACTTAGACAAAAAAAAGAAGAAGAGACTGCTTAGTAGTAGAAAACTAATCTTTTTTGAGAATGTCTGTTGATTCAGACCAAAATGCTAGCATATAGAGCTCTCTGCTGAAGAGAGCCAAGCGTTAGCCTAGGTACCGGAATTACTTCCGATACTGTTATAAATTAAAGGAAATAATATTATGGCTGTAACTAAAGAAGACGTATTAGAATTTATCTCAGGACTTTCTGTATTAGAACTTTCTGAATTAGTAAAAGAGTTTGAAGAAAAATTTGGTGTTTCTGCACAACCTGTTGCTGTTGCTGGTGGAGCTGCTGCTGGTGGCGACGCTGCTGCTGAGCAAACTGAATTCAATGTTGTTATCACTGATGCCGGTGCTAAGAAAATTGGTGTAATTAAAGTTGTTCGTGCTCTTACTGGCTTAGGTCTTAAAGAAGCTAAAGAAGCAACTGAATCATTACCATCAACAGTTAAAGAGGGTGTTGATAAAGAGACAGCTGAAGATGCTAAGAAGCAACTTGAAGAAGCTGGTGCAACTGTAGAAATTAAATAGGTCTAACGGACCGTACATAGGAAAAATTAGTTTTTTTCCTATGTTTCCTTAAATTTTTTTGGGCGCTTTTACGAAGAGATTTTTATCACTTCGTAAAAGTGCCCTTATGTCGTTTATAAGCACTGTAAAACCGAGTTCAAATTGAGAACTCAAAAACCGTATCTCAGGGACGCCTGCGATACGATAAACCCAATTAGATTTTGGGTACTAATAACAACTCATCGAGGTAGCCTATGTTAAACACTTTATATTCCGGAAACCGTCTTCGTGTAGACTTCTCTAAAACTCCTCAACAGATTGAAGTACCAAACCTGTTACAACTTCAACAAAGTTCGTACGGCAAGTTTTTAATGCTTGATGATAAAGATAGATCAGAGAGTGGTGTTGAAACAGTATTTCAATCAGTTTTTCCTATTCATGACACTCAGAACAGACTTACAGTAGAGTATATTGGCAGTGAAGTAGGTAAGCCTAAATACACTGTTAGAGAGTGCATGGAGCGTGGTCTTACTTATGCTGTATCACTAAGAATGAAAACTCGTCTTGTACTTTGGGACAGAGATGAAAATACAAAAGAAAAATTAGGTGTAAAGGATATTAAAGAACAGAGTATTTTTGTTCGTGATATTCCGCTAATGACTGATAGAACTTCATTTATCATTAATGGTGTTGAGAGAGTTGTTGTAAATCAACTTCACCGCTCTCCAGGTGTTATTTTTAAAGAAGAAGAGTCAACAACTGCAGGTAACAAGCTTATATATACAGGACAGATTATTCCTGATCGTGGTTCATGGCTCTATTTTGAATATGATCCTAAAGATATTTTATATATGAGAATCAATAAGCGTCGTAAAGTTCCTGTAACTATTATGTTCCGTGCACTTGGATACTCTAAACAAGATATTTTAAAGCTTTTTTACCCTATTCAAAAGATTACTATTATTGATAATAAGTTTGTAATGTCATTTAATCCGTCTGATTACTCGTCAAGATTAGCTTATGATTTGATTGACACAGAGGGCAACATACTTTTAGCCTCAGGTAAAAGACTTTCAGCTAAAAAAGCACAAAAATTTATAGAAGATGGACTTACAGAAGTAGAATATCCATTAGAGGTACTCTTAGATCGTTATTTAGCTAAACCAATTATTGATCCTGAAACCGGTGAGATTCTTTTTGACACTATGACTCATATTGATGAGACTAAACTTAAAAAGATGACTGAAATTGGTGTTACAGAGTTTAAAATTGCTAATGACTTGGCTGAGGGTGTAGATGGTTCAATAATCAATGCATTCAATGCTGATTCAGACTCACTTAAACTACTGAAGCAGACTGAAGATATAGATGATGAAAATGATCTTTCTGCTATTCGTATATACAAAGTAATGAGACCGGGAGAGCCTGTAACTAAAGAGGCTGCAAAGGCTTTTGTAAATCAGCTTTTCTTTGACCCTGAGAGATATGACCTAACAAAAGTCGGTCGTATGAAGATGAATCATAAACTTGGACTTAATATTCCTGAATATGTTACTGTATTAACTCATGAAGATGTTATTGAGTCAGTAAAATATGTAATTAAAGTTAAAAATGGTCAAGGTCATATTGATGATAGAGATCACCTTGGTAATCGTCGTATTCGTTCAATAGGTGAACTTTTAGGAAATGAGCTACATAATGGTCTAATTAAAATGCAAAAAGCTATTCGTGATAAGCTCTCTACTATGAGTGGTCCAATGAATGAGCTTATGCCGCATGATTTAATCAACTCAAAGATGATTACATCAACAATTATGGAGTTCTTCTCCGGCGGACAACTTTCACAGTTTATGGATCAAACAAATCCACTATCTGAGGTTACTCATAAGCGTCGTCTTTCGGCACTTGGTGAGGGTGGTTTAGTTAAAGAGAGAGCTGGCTTTGAAGTGCGTGATGTTCACCCGACTCATTATGGTAGAATTTGTCCTGTTGAGACTCCGGAGGGACAAAATATTGGTCTTATCAATACTCTTGCAACTTACTCGAAAGTTAATGAGCATGGATTTATTGAGGCACCGTATAAGGTAATGAAAGATGGGAAAATTACATCTGAAGTTATCTACTTAACTGCTACACAAGAAGAGGGTAAAAAAATTGCTGCTGCATCAAATAAGCTTGATAATGATGGTCAGTTTATAGAAAGTTTAATTACCACAAGAATGGATGGTGAGATCCTACTTCGCCCATCTAGTGAGTGTGAATATGCCGACCTTTCATCTCATATGGTTGTTGGTGTTGCAGCGTCACTTATTCCATTTTTAGAACATGATGATGCCAACCGTGCACTTATGGGTTCAAATATGCAGCGTCAAGCAGTACCGCTTTTAAGACCTTATGCTCCAATGGTCGGAACGGGTGTTGAAAAACTTGTTGCACGTGACTCTTGGGAGTGTGTTAAGGCTAAACGTTCAGGTAAGGTTGAAAAAGTAGATGGAAAACATATCTATGTTATGGGTGATGATGATGGAGAGATCTACATAGATTATTATCCTTTGCAGAAAAATCTTCGCACAAATCAGAATACAGCCTTTGCTCAAAAACCAATTGTTAGTGTTGGCGAGAGAGTTGAAAAGGGTCAGATTATAGCCGATGGTCCGAATATGGATCAGGGTGAGTTGGCTCTTGGTGTTAATGCTATGGTTGCTTTTATGCCATGGAACGGTTATAACTTTGAGGATGCTATTGTAATATCTGAGAGATTAATCCGTAAAGATGCCTTTACATCTGTTCATATTTATGAAAAAGAGGTTGAAGCCAGAGAACTTAAGCATGGGGTGGAAGAGATTACTCGTGATATTCCAAATGTAAGAGATGATGAGTTGACCCACCTTGATGAGAGCGGTATCGTTAAAATCGGTACCAATGTTAGCGGAGGTATGATTCTTGTAGGTAAGGTCTCACCAAAAGGAGAGGTTAAACCGACTCCGGAAGAGAGACTACTTCGTGCAATCTTTGGTGAAAAAGCCGGTCATGTTATAAATAAATCTCTCTACTGTCCTCCAAGTATGGAGGGTGTTGTTGTTGATGTTAAAATCTTTACTAAAAAAGGTTATGACAAAGATGCCTGTGCCTTAGAACTTGAAAAAGAGGAGCGTGATTATCTAGAGCGTGAGCACTATGACAGACTTCTTATGATAGATAAAGAGGAGATGTTAAGAGTTACTAAACTTCTTACTAAAGAGGCTTTGATTGCTGATATTAAGATTGGGGAAACAAGTTATAAAGCCGGTGATACGATTAATGGTGATGACCTTCTTGAAGTAAACCGTTTTGCCATGAATGCTATAATTAAATCTTTTAGTGAAGAGATTCAGTCTGAGTATAACAAAACTAAAAATTACTTCCAAAAAGAGAAAAGACTTTTCCGTGATGAGCATGAAGAGAAACTAACTATTTTAGAAAAAGATGATATCCTGCCAAATGGTGTTGTTAAGTATGTAAAGGTCTATATAGCTACTAAACGTCAACTAAAAGTCGGTGATAAAATGGCTGGTCGTCACGGAAACAAAGGTATCGTTTCTATAATCGTTCCAGAAGTTGATATGCCATATATGGAAGATGGAAGAAGCGTAGATGTTTGTTTAAACCCACTCGGTGTTCCATCTCGTATGAATATTGGTCAAATTTTAGAGATGCATTTAGGTATGGCAGGTCGTGAACTCGGTAACCAAATCTTAGAGCAGTTTGAGACTAAACAGAAAGATTTTATTAAAAATACGCGTTCTAAAATGGTTGAAATTGCAGATGTAGCTCGTATGATGAATGCAAAGAAAGTTATTAGTGAGATGAGTGATGAGAGATTTTTACACTATGCTCGTGACTGGTCTAAAGGTGTTAGATTTGCAACTCCTATATTTGAAGGTGTAAATGCTGCAGAGTTTGAAAAACTTTTTGAACTTGCAAAAATGGACAGTGATGGTAAGAGAGTTCTTTATAATGGAATGACAGGTGAGAAGATTAAAGAGCGTGTTAATGTAGGTTACATGTATATTCTTAAACTTCATCACTTAGTCGATGAAAAAATTCATGCTCGTTCAACTGGACCTTACTCTCTTGTTACTCAACAACCTGTTGGTGGTAAAGCACTATTTGGTGGTCAGAGATTTGGAGAGATGGAAGTATGGGCTCTTGAAGCTTATGGTGCTTCTGCTGTTCTTAAAGAGATGTTAACTATCAAGTCTGATGATGTTGATGGTCGTGTACGTGCATATAAAGCAATCACAAAAGGTGAATTAGTGCCAGCTTCTGGTATACCAGAAACACTATTTGTATTAACAAAAGAGCTGCAAGCATTGGCTCTTGATGTAGAAATATTTGACGAGGTTGAAGACGATGAGTAAATTAGTACCTATAGCAGTAACTGAAGAGAACAGACCAAAAGATATTAAGCAGCTACAGTTTCGATTAGCTTCTCCTGAAAAGGTAATGTCTTGGAGTCATGGTGAAGTAAAAAAACCTGAGACTATTAACTACCGTACTCTTAAGCCTGAACGTGATGGTCTTTTTTGTGCAAAAATCTTTGGACCTGTAAGAGACTACGAGTGTCTTTGCGGTAAATATAAAAAGATGCGCTATAAAGGTGTGGTATGTGAGAAGTGTGGTGTTGAAGTAACAAGCACTAAAGTTCGCCGTATCCGTATGGGTCACATCGAACTTGTAACACCTGTAGCACATATCTGGTATGTTAGTTCACTGCCTTCAAGAATAGGTACCCTTCTTGGTATAAAAATGAAAGATCTAGAGCGTGTACTATACTACGAAGCATATATAGTTGAGTCCGGCGGGGAAGCATATTATGATGCTGAAGCAAAAACACCGGTTTTAAAATATGATGTTTTAAATGAAGAGCAGTACCGTACCTTAGTTCAAAGATTTGGTGAGTTAGGCTTTAAAGCTCGTATGGGTGGTGAAGTTGTTCGTGATTTACTAGACTCTATAGATTTGGTTGATGCCTTTACTGGACTTAAAGAGGATATTGAACTTACAAAAAGTGAAGCTAAGAGAAAAACAATTGCAAAAAGACTTAAAGTAATCGAGTCATTTTTAAATTCTGGAAACAACCCTGCTTGGATGATGTTAACAGTGTTGCCTGTTCTTCCACCTGATTTAAGACCACTTGTTTCACTTGATGGCGGTAAGTTTGCAGTTTCTGATGTAAATGATTTATATCGTCGTGTGATTAATCGTAATCAGAGACTTAAACGTTTAGTTGAACTTGAAGCTCCAGAGATTATTGTTAGAAATGAAAAGAGAATGCTTCAAGAGTCTGTAGATGCACTATTTGATAATGGTCGTCGTGCAAATGCAGTAAAGGGTGCAAACAAGCGTCCACTTAAATCTTTAAGCGAGATTATTAAAGGTAAGCAGGGTCGTTTCAGACAAAACTTACTTGGTAAACGTGTTGACTTTTCCGGTCGTTCTGTAATTGTTGTTGGACCATCTTTAGCTATGGATGAGTGTGGATTGCCTAAAAAAATGGCTCTTGAGCTGTTTAAGCCACACTTAATTGCAAAACTTGAAGATAAGGGTTATGCAACTACGGTTAAAGCTGCTAAGAAAATGATTGAAGATACTACAAACGAAGTTTGGGAGTGTCTCGCTGAAATAGTTGACGGCTATCCGGTAATGCTTAACCGTGCGCCAACACTTCATAAACTCTCTATTCAGGCATTTCACCCTAAACTGATTGATGGTAAGGCTATTCAGCTTCATCCACTGGTTTGTGCTGCATTTAATGCCGATTTTGATGGGGATCAAATGGCTGTGCATGTACCTTTAAGTTCTGCTGCAATTGCAGAAGCTAAAGTCCTTATGATGGCATCTATGAATATCCTTCTTCCTGCATCTGGAAAAGCAATTGCCACACCTTCTCAGGATATGGTTCTTGGAATATACTACATTACTCTAGAGAAAAATGGCGTAAAGGGTTCAAATAAACTTTTTGCAAATGTTGATGAGGTAAGAATTGCAATTGAGCATGATGCTCTTGATATACATGCAAAGGTTAGAACTCGTGATGAAGGAAGAATTATTTATACGACAGCAGGTCGTATGCTTCTTAAATCAATTTTACCTGATTTTGTTCCGGCAGAACTATGGAACAGGGTAATGAAGAAGAAAGCCATTAATGAAGTTGTTGATTACGTTCAAAAACATGGTGGTATCGGTATTGCAGCTGGATTTTTAGATAGATTGAAAGATTTAGGTTTTAAACATGCGACTGAATCAGGTGTCTCTATATCAATAGATGATATTAAAGTTCCAGATTTAAAAGAGGCTAAAATAACAGAGTCTAAAAACAGAGTTTTTGACATTCAAAAACAGTTTGAAGCAGGTCTTTTAACTGAGCAGGAGAGATACAATAAGATTATTGATGTTTGGACAGATACAAACAATACTCTTGCAACTCAGATGATGGATTTAGTACAAACTGATAAGGATGGTTTTAACTCAATACACATGATGGCAGACTCTGGAGCTCGTGGTTCAGCTGCACAAATTCGTCAGCTTGCTGGTATGAGGGGTCTAATGGCCAAACCAAGTGGCGATATTATTGAAACTCCGATTATCTCTAACTTTAAAGAGGGACTTAATGTAATTGAGTACTTTATTTCTACTCACGGTGCTAGAAAAGGTCTTGCCGATACAGCACTTAAAACAGCAAATGCGGGTTACCTTACTCGTAAACTTGTTGATGTTGCACAAAATGTTAAAGTTGTTGAGCATGATTGCCACACTCATGAAGGCATAGAGATATCTGACATTAGTGATCAAAACACTCTAATTGAGTCTTTAGAAGATAGACTTAACGGTAGAGTTCTTGCTGATGATGTAATCGATCCAATCTCAAATGAGATACTTTTCGCCGAAGGAACGCTTATTGACGAGGTTAGTGCGAAAATAATATCAGAAGCCGGTATTAAGACAGCACATATTAGAACGCCGACTACATGTAAAAGCGATGATGGAATATGTGCACTATGTTACGGTGTTAACTTAGCAACTGGTTATATAGTTCGTACGGGTGAGGCTGTTGGTATTATTGCTGCTCAGTCAATCGGTGAGCCAGGTACACAGCTTACACTTAGAACATTCCACGTCGGGGGAACTGCATCATCAACTGCTCAAGAGAGACAGGTAATTGCGGAAAAAGAGGGTTTTATACGTTATTACAACCTCAAAACATACCTATCTAAAGAGGGTAAAAATATAGTTGCTAACCGTAGAAATGCTGCTGTACTTCTAGTTGAACCTAAGATTAAGGCTCCATTTGCAGGTAAAATAGAGATACAAACTGTTCATGATGAAGTAATTATAAGTGTTGTATCTAAAAAAGATTCTGTTCGTTATGTACTTCGTAAGAATGAAATCGCTAAGCCGAATGAGCTGGCTGGAGTTGGCGGACAGATTGAAGGAAAGTACTACTTCCCATATGAGAATGGCTCAGAAGTTAATGAGCATGAGTCTATTGTTGAGACTATTAAAGATGGCTGGAATGTACCAAGTAGAATTCCTTACGCATCTGAAGTTTTAGTTGATGATGGTGCTCCTGTCACTCAAAAAATTACTGCAAAAGAGGATGGTACAGTTAAGTATTTCATCTTAAAAGGTGATTATTTAGAGAGATTTGAAGGTTTAAAATCAGGTTATGAAGTAATTGAAAAAGGTCTTTTTGCAACTGTTGTTGATGCAAATAATCGTGAAGCTGTAAGACACTATATTGCTCGTGGATCTGTAATTGTTGCTGATGACGATGTGGCAGTAGATATAAATACGCTTATTGCTAAACCAAAAACTGATGAATCTACTATAATTGCAGAGTGGGATCCATACTCTAACCCAATTATTTCTGAGACAAATGGTGTAGTTACATTTGAAGATATTATTGCCGGTACGACAGTTACAGAACAGTATGACGAGTTGACAGGTAAAACGCGTTTAATGATTAATGATCATTACTCTGCTGAGTATAAACCAACAATTGTTCTTGCTAGTGATGATGGCGAAATTTTAAGATACCAGGTTCAAGCAAAAACATCTATCTATGTAGAGGATGGTGCAACTGTTAAAATAGCGGATATTATCGCAAAAACACCAAAAGCACTTCAAAAATCAAGTGATATTACAGGTGGTCTTCCTCGTGTAAGTGAACTATTTGAAGGGCGTCGTCCAAAAGCAACAGCACTAATATCTGAGATAGACGGTGTTGTTAGTTTTGGTAAGCTTCTTCGTGGAAAAGTTAGAATTATAGTTACATCTGACAATGGAATCATTAAAGAGTATTTTGTTGATAAATCTCATGTGCCTGTTGTAAATACTAACGACTTTGTACATGCTGGTGAGAGATTAACAAGTGGTATTATCTCTTCACATGAACTTCTTCGTATTATGGGTGTTAAAGCACTTTATAACTATTTAGTAAGTGAAGTACAACAAGTTTATCGTTCACAGGGTGTTAATATTGCCGATAAGCATATTGAAGTGATATTTACTCAGATGCTTAGACAGATTAAGATTATAAAATCTGGAGATACTAAGTTTATTGAAGGTGACTTGATATCTAAGGCTAAATTCTCACTTGAGAATGAGAAAATCATTAAGTTAGGCGGTCGTCCAGCTATTGCAGAGCCATTCCTAGTCGGTATTACTCGTGCGGCTGTTTCAGCTGACTCGATTATATCTGCTGCATCATTCCAAGATACTACTAAAGTATTGACAGAAGCGGCGGTAAGTGCTAAGGTTGATGATCTTAATGATCTTAAGGAAAATGTTATTATTGGTCGTACTATTCCGGTTGGAACAGGTATCTATAAAGACAAAGAGATTATGTTCAACAGCGAAGAGGAGTAATAGTCTTCTTTTTTAATTCATAATATGAGCTAAGCCCATATTATGAGAGTACGCACTCGACTACTAAAGCTTGCCTCTTAATAAGAGGCAGATTCTCTACATGTTAAAACTCCACTTTTTCTTCTCACTCAAAATTATAAATATTAATTCATACTTAAAATAAGCTAACTTTTATTATATTTTTATTATAATCACGCGTCTATAATCCTCATAATATTAGGACCTATTTCTCAAAAAATTAATTTTTTGTAGCTTTAGTGGGTTGTAGGGACTTTAGTCCCTGCCGTAATAATGGGCTTAGCTCATTATAGTCTAATTAATAGAGAGTTAAATTCTACTGGAAAAATAAAGTAAAGGAATTGTATGCCAACAATCAATCAATTGATACGTAGTGAGCGTAAACGTGTGATTAAAAAATCAAAATCACCAGCTCTTGTATCGTGTCCACAGCGTCGTGGTGTTTGTACTCGTGTTTACACAACTACACCAAAAAAACCTAACTCGGCTTTAAGAAAAGTTGCGAAAGTTCGTTTAACTTCAGGTTTTGAAGTTATTTCTTATATCGGTGGTGAGGGTCATAACCTTCAAGAGCACTCAATTGTTCTTGTTCGTGGTGGTCGTATTAAAGATTTACCTGGTGTTAAGTATCATATCGTTCGTGGTGCTCTAGATACTGCAGGTGTTGCTAACCGTATGGTTGCTCGTTCTAAATATGGAACAAAGAGACCTAAAAAGTAATAAATTACTTTTCAGGAACCGCTATTAAATTTAACACGTAAAACGAACAAGTCCGTTTTACTACGTTAACACTTGGTTTTCTTCGGCAGAAAGCCCATGAAACTAGTTTCATTAGAAAAGAGTTAAGTGAAATAGTCTATTATTAAGTTCAATAGCTACAGGATTAATCTTGAGTGATTAATTTTGAGTAAATTTGACAAAAATTGAAGTAAGGAAAATTACAAATGAGAAGAAGAAAAGCTCCCGTTCGTGAAATTATGCCAGATCCAGTTTATGGAAGCAAAATTTTAACGAAATTTATAAATAAAATAATGTTAGATGGTAAAAAATCTACAGCTGAAAAAATCATATATAGTGCAATGGATATCATTAGCTCTCGTGGTGAAAAATCAGGAATCGATACATTTAATGATGCTATTGAGAATATTAAGCCGATTATTGAGGTTAAGAGTCGCCGTGTTGGTGGTGCTACTTATCAAGTTCCAGTAGAAGTACGCCCGGTACGTCAACTATCATTAGCGATTAGATGGTTAGTTGATGCTTCTCGTAAAAGAAATGAGAGAACAATGGCTGAGAGATTAGCAAATGAGTTAATGGATGCATCAACTGATAAAGGTAATGCATTCAAAAAGAAAGAAGATACTTATCGTATGGCTGAAGCAAATAAAGCGTTTGCTCACTATCGTTGGTAAAATTTTCGTAATCGCGTTGGATTATCCTAGTCTTTATGGCTTGGATTCCTCAATGACCTCTTTTATAAATGGGTATCTGTCTATTTATAAAAGAGGTCCAACTCTATAAATAAATCACGTAAGGCATTAAAAGATGGCAAGATCGCATAAGTTAGAAGATGTAAGAAATATTGGTATTGCTGCGCATATTGATGCGGGTAAAACTACTACAACTGAAAGAATTCTGTTCTATACAGGTGTTGAGCATAAAATTGGAGAGGTTCATGATGGTGCTGCAACTATGGACTGGATGGAGCAAGAGCAGGAGCGTGGTATTACAATTACTTCTGCTGCTACAACTTGTGAATGGGAAGGTAAGCAGATTAATATTATCGATACTCCGGGTCACGTTGACTTTACTATTGAAGTTGAACGTTCTATGCGTGTACTTGATGGTGCTGTTTCAGTATTCTGTGCTGTTGGTGGTGTTCAGCCACAATCAGAAACTGTATGGAGACAAAGAAATCGCTATGGTGTACCATCACTTGTTTTTGTTAACAAAATGGACAGAACAGGTGCAGATTTCTATGAAGTTGAAAACCAAATTCGTGATCGCTTAAAAGGTAACCCGGTTCCTATTCAATTACCAATTGGTGCAGAAGAGAACTTTGCTGGTGTAGTTGACTTAGTAAAAATGAAAGCTATTGTATGGGATCAAGATGCTGCAATGGGTTCTAATTACCATGTAGAAGAGATTCCTGCTGATATGCAGGAGAGAGCTGATGAGTATCGTGAAAAGATGATTGAATCAATCTCTGAAGTTGACGGTAACGAAGAGTTAGCAGAGAAATACTTAGAGGGTGAAGAACTTACTGAAGATGAGATTGTCGCAGGTATTAAAGCCGCTACACTAGCTATGCATATAGTTCCAATGACTGCTGGTACAGCTTTTAAAAACAAAGGTGTTCAGACTCTACTTGATGCAGTTGTCGCTTACCTTCCTGCTCCAACAGAGTGTGCTCCTATTAGCGGTACAATGATGGATAATGAAGAGGAAGAAATTGTTGTTCCATCAACTGACGAGGGTGGTTTTGCATCATTAGCATTTAAAATTATGACTGACCCATTTGTTGGACAACTTACTTTTATTCGTGTTTACCGTGGCTCATTAGATTCAGGTTCATATGTTCACAACTCAACAAAAGATAAAAAAGAGCGTATTGGTCGTATTATGAAAATGCACGCCATAAAGCGTGAAGAGGTAAAAACTATTTATGCCGGTGAAATCGGTGCCGTAGTTGGACTTAAATTTACAACAACAGGTGATACTCTATGTGATCCTTCAGATACAGTTGTACTTGAAAGAATGGATTTCCCGGATCCGGTTATCTCTGTCGCAGTTGAGCCAAAAACTAAAGCTGACCAAGAAAAAATGGGTATCGCTTTAAGTAAACTTGCTGCTGAGGATCCTTCATTTAGAGTTAATACTGATGAAGAGACTGGTCAAACTATTATTTCTGGAATGGGTGAGTTACACCTTGAGATTCTTGTAGATAGAATGAAAAGAGAGTTTAAAGTAGAGGCTGAAGTTGGTGCTCCTCAAGTTTCTTACCGTGAGTCTATTAAAGACGAAGTTGAACAAGAGTACAAATATGCTAAGCAGTCTGGTGGTCGTGGTCAATTTGGTCATGTTTACCTTAGAATCAAGCCAGGTGCTGCTGATAGTGGTTTTGTTTTCCATAATGAGATCAAAGGTGGGGCAATTCCAAAAGAGTTTATTCCTGCAGTTGAAAAAGGTTGTGCTGAGACAATGAGTAATGGTGTTCTTGCCGGATACCCAATGGAAGATATCGATATTACCCTATATGATGGTTCATACCATGATGTAGATTCAAATGAGATGGCATTTAAACTTGCTGCTTCAATGGGTTTCAAAGAGGGCTGTAGAAAAGCAAGACCTGCTATCTTAGAGCCACTTATGAAAGTTGAAGTTGAAGTTCCTGAAGATTATATGGGTGATGTTATCGGTGACCTTAATCGTCGTCGTGGACAAGTTAACAATATGGGTGACCGTTCAGGTAACAAAATTGTTGATGCATTCGTTCCACTTGCTGAGATGTTTGGTTACTCAACTGACCTTCGTTCAGCTACTCAAGGTAGAGCTACTTACTCAATGGAATTTGATCACTATGAAGAGGTTCCTAGAAATGTATCTGAAGAGATTCAGAAAAAGAGAAACGGCTAATTACTATTAGTAGGCATAAGGAAGTAAATTCCTTCTTGCCACGTTAACGCATGGGTTAAACTCGGCGTTAATCCCGCATGTATAAAATTCACTCATCTATCTCCACTTTGTAATCTTAAGAACAAATCAAAATTTGACGATATACCCTGTGCTAATTGTCTTTAATCCTGTTTTTTAGGTAGAATAGATACTTAATTATTAATCTTACTAAGCCTATTACTAGATAGATTGCCGATGACCAGACTATTGGGTGAAGGTAGTTACCATATTTTACCATTAAGTTAATTCTTTGTATTGGGGAGTGTAGTAGATCTGAGTGTTGAAGAATAGTTAACACAACTAGGATAATGGTAAAGTATAAAAGTTCAATTTTTATTTTTTTAATCATAATATGATTATATCTATTATAGTTAAAAAAATAAAAAAATAGGTAGTTTTATGAAAATATTAGTGGCACTCTCTCTCTTTATTACGCTTTTGTTTGCTCAAGGAAAAGCATATTTAGGAAATCCTAATGTATATTCTGCTCTCGGTAATACTATATATGAGAATGTGCGAGCAGTAGAAGGGTTAAAAAAAATAGAGGAGTTTTCAAGATTTGAGTCTAAAATAGATAAGTATACTCAAGATGTTGCAGAACTTAAAAAAGAGGGCTTTGTAATAGAGTCTAAAGAGAACAGTGCCGACAAATATAAATATCTGAGTAGGCTAAGAGAACTCTCAATTGTGAATGACTACTTTATCAGAAGAGTAAAAAATAGTTTTAAGCTCTCAATTGAAAAGAGAAATAGCAGACTTTTTGTTGAGATGATTAACTCAGGACTCTTAGATACCAAAACTTATAAAAAAGAGATTATAAAATACTATGTAGAGCATACTCAAGAGATAAAGCCATCAGGTCTTTTAGAGAGATTTTTGCAGCAAAATGAGTTAGATAATAGAGAGCGTGAAACAAAAAATAAAAATACAAAGATAGATAATCAAAGAGCAAAGATAAAAAGAGTTCGCCAAAGAGACATAAATAACAAAAAAGCGTTAAACAAGTTACTTGAAGAGGAGTTGATTAAAAAGAAGTTGAAAATACGTCAAGAGCAAAAAGATGGGCTGTCTTGCAACTAAAGCCACTTAAACTCTTCACAGAGCTCCGGTCTGCCATCTAGGGTTAGATATGGTTTATAATGAGATTTATATGAGAGAGAAGGGCAATCCTCTACATAGTAGCCTAAATATATCCACTTTTTTTTGGAATTTTTTGCAAATATAATTTGATTGTATAGAGATAGTTTACCTAGAGAATAGAGCATGTAATCAGGGTCATAGTAGAAGTAAATAGATGATATACCATCCTCTAAGACATCAATCAAATCTACACCGATAAGTTTATCCTCAAAATAGTATAGAACTTCATATCCAAAATCATTATGAGCATCTACAAAAGAGCCATAGTATTGTTCAGGAGTTGATTTAGTATATTCCCACTCTTTTTTATCTTTCATATATAGATGATATTTGTCAAAAAGTTCCAGGTGAGTCTTGCTAAGCGAAGGCCTTTGGATATAGCTTTTTATTCCCGTGGCTTTTTTAATAACTCTTTTTTGTGATTTTGAGAACTCAAAGTTTTCAATATCAATTTTGATACTTTTACACTCATTACATGTTGAGCATGTCGGTCTAAAGTACATTTTTCCGAATCTTCTGTAACCACGCTCAATCAGCTCTTGGCACTGATATGTAGAACAGTTGTCTATGACCTTATAGTGTGTTGTCTGATTCCTATCAGATAAATATGAGCATTTGTCATTAGTAGAAAATTCTTTAAGTATATTCATACGAGAATTTTGACATAATTTGCTTTATAAAAAGATATAAAAAATAAGTAAAATGTTGTATGGGGCACTAATGAAGGAAATATTTATAAAAAATAAAATAGTTATTTTAAGAACTCTGGGTATTTTAATGCTTCTTGTTGGTTTTGTTATATACTTTTGGGTGACTCCAAAAGAGGTATTAACACAAAATGAGATAGCAGCGGCAAATGTAGCAAGAATGGAAGCTAGTGTGGCTGGCGGTGGAAGAGGCTCTAGTAAAGCTTCAAAGCCGGATACTTCCAAGTTCTTAAAAGAGCTTAAAGATGTTCAAAAAAAGCAGATACAATATTTAACTATAATTACTATGATTTTGGGAGCGGGATTTCTAGGCTACAGTTTTGTTAAGCCAAAAGAGTAAAAAGTTTATGCTCTTTTGCTACGCAAAACCGCTATTGCTTGTTTTGAGAAATAAGCACTCCCTCTATCATCTTATCGATATCACCATCTAGTATAGCACTTACATTGGAGTATGCCTCATTGCTTCTTGTGTCTTTAACCTGTTGATACGGCTGCATAACATAGGAGCGGATTTGATGACCCCAGCCTATCTCGCTCTTTGAGATTCCGGCTATTTCTGCTTTTTGAGCCTCAAGCTCTAACTCATATAGACGAGATTTTAACATCTTCATAGCTGTTGCTTTATTTTTATGTTGAGATCTATCATTTTGACACTGAACAACTACACCAGTTTCAATATGGGTAAGTCTAATTGCAGACTCTGTCTTATTTACATGTTGTCCACCAGCACCACTTGCGCGATAGGTGTCTATGCGAATATCTTTATCCTCTATCTCTATATTTATATCATCATCAATCTCTGGTGAGACCATAACTGAGCTGAATGATGTATGTCTTTTAGCGTTTGAGTCAAAAGGTGAAATACGGACAAGTCTATGTATACCGTTTTCAACTTTTAAGTAACCGTAAGCATTTTCACCTTTTATTAAAATTGAGACATCTTTTATACCGGCCTCATCTCCGGCTTGGTAATCTAATACTTCAACAGTAAAACCGCGTCTCTCCGCAAAGCGTTTATACATCCGAAGAAGCATAGCAGCCCAGTCCTGAGACTCTGTTCCTCCTGCTCCCGGGTGAATAGAAAGAATAGCGTTGTTAGAGTCCATCTCTTCACTTAACAAAACTTCTATCTCCATATTGAGTATGAGTTGCTCAAGCTCTTCTGCCCCCTCAAAACACTCTGTAATAGACTCTTCATCGTTCTCATCTTTTGCCATCTCATATAACTCTACTGCATCATCTATTGCATTTTTTGCTATAGAGTATTTCTCCAGTTTTCTTTGACATTGAGTTTTCTCTTTTTGCACGGCAGAAGCGCTCTTTGCATCACTCCAAAAATCTTGATCATTTTCTAACTCTTCTATCTCATCAACTCTAGCTTGAAGTCTGTCAGGCTCAACAACACCTGTAATATTTTCCATTTTTACTGTAATGTTTTTTAAAAGTTCTGTATATTCGTAGTTATCCATAAATCTTCCATTCAATTAGTCCATAAAGGAACAAAGTCCCTTTATTTTGCCTGTGCCGCTGAGACGACTAAAGCTTCATATTTTGTAGTATAATTGCGATTATATTAAATTGAGGCTTAAAATGAAGATTATCTCCAATCCATTGGAACTAAAAGAGTATTTAAAAGGTGAAAGTCGAACCCTCGGCTTTGTTCCTACTATGGGTGCTCTACATGAAGGGCACATTTCACTTATAAAAAAAGCAAAAGAGCAAAACGAACTGGTAGTTGTCTCTGTGTTTTTAAATCCTACACAGTTTTTAAAGGGCGAAGATTTACAGAGCTATCCCAAAAAGGAGGAGGCTGATATCAAACTGTGCAGACTAAGTGGCGTTGATATTTTATTTCTTCCTAAGGCAGAAGATATTTACTCTGATGATGAAATTTCAATTTTAGCACCAAAGGTCAGAGGTTATGTGCTTGAGGGGAGAAGTCGTCCTTCACACTTTAATGGTGTATTGACGGTTGTTATGAAACTCTTAAATATAGTGAATCCTACAAGGGCATACTTTGGTAAAAAAGATGCTCAACAGTTAAACCTTATCTCTTTAATGGTAAAACAACTTTTTATGAGTGTAGAGATAGTTGCTGTTGATACTGTGCGCGAAAAGGATGGCTTGGCACTAAGTAGTAGAAATGCTTATTTGAGTCCACAAGAGAGAATAGAGGCACTTAAAATCTCAGCATCTCTTCATGCAGCTGGGATGATGGTAAGAAAAAATATTTTAGACTCCAAAGAGATAGTAAAAAAAATGAGAGAGGTTCTGGGTGAGTTAGAGATTTTCTATGTTGAGGTTTTAAACCGTGACTTTGAACAACTCTCACATGTAGAGATAGGTAATACAGTTATTTTGGTTGAGGTAAGAGTGGGAACTACAAGATTACTCGACAATATTTGGTTGTAATTATTTGAACGTAAAATGAGCGAGGCTCATTTTTACTACGCTGAGCGCTATGGCGTTAGAGCTTGGCTCTTTTGAGTCAAAGGGGTCAAATAGCCCTCTTCAACTAAAATATCAACAGCCTTTTTAAAGACAGGTACGGAGGTTTGAGCTGCAAACTGACTCTTTTTTGGTTGAATAACAACTACACCAATAGTATATTTTTTCTCTTTGTCATTGGCAAAACCGACAAATGCAGTATTATATTTGTTTACATATCTTCCATGTTCAACCGTATGTGCTGTTCCAGTTTTCCCGCCAATAATTAGACCCTCTGTTTTGGTTTTTACTCCCGTTCCTTCGTTTACGGTTTTAATAAGAATTTTTTTCATTCTTTGTGCAGTAGAACTTTTAATTACTTGAATCTGCTCTTCATTAGGAATAACAATCTCTCTTTTATAGTTATCAATAAAAGAGTTTACTATTTTTGGTGTAATAACTCTTCCGTTATTATTAAAGGCACTATATGCACGAATGAGTTGCATCAGATTTGCACGCATTCCATAACCGTAAGAGCAGGTTGCTTTATATATATCGTTGTTTAGTCTAATGGCACTTGGAACCGAACCTACTTTTTCATATATAAGGTCAGGTGTAGATTTTTTAGAAAAACCAAAATCTTTTAATCCTTGATTAAATTCGATACCCGAGAGCTTTTGTGCAAGTTGAGCTATGCCGACATTTGATGAGTGTACAATAACATTCTCAGCGCTCAGCCAATCAAATTTATGTTCATCGGTTATTGTTTTTCTTCCAATTTTAAAATGACCATTATGACCATTGACTAAATCATAAGGGTTAACAAGCCCTTTGTCCAAAAGAAGTGAAAATGTTATTGTTTTAATAACACTGCCCGGCTCAAAGCTATACTCTATCATTGCGCTATTTAGAGATGGGTAGTCACTTCTGTGTATCTCTTTTGGTAAAAACCTGTTTGAGCTTGCCATAGTAATAACTTTACCGTTTGTAGAGTCCATAATAGCAATCATAATCTGCTTGGCCCTTAGCTCACCTTTCATAACATCAAGCATCTTCTCAACTCTAATTTGAAGAGATATAGGAATGTTTAGTTTTATATCAAGCCCGTCTATCTCCTGCTTTGTAAAACTATCTTTATTTAAAATAATATATCTGTTCACATCTCTAGGTCCCTGGCTTAACTCATCCTGCTTTGATTGAAGCTCTTTTTCAAACCTTTTTTCTATGCCTTTGACACCTGTTACATAAGTATAGCCATCCTCTTCTACCTTGTGAGGGTAACCGATGATTGGAGTTAAAAGTTTGCCGTATGCATACTCTCTACTCTCTCCGCTCTCAATAATATTTAAGCCGTGAATTGATGTTCTTCCTGTTCTAGGATTTTTTCTCTCAATAAAGACTTTAAACCTTCTAAGCTCATAAGATAGCTGTTTTAAATATTGAGCCTGTTTTTGCGGTATGTTGTAACTAAGAACAACTACACCCTTTCGTCTGTTTAGTTTCTTTTTAAGCTCTTTGGCTTTAATGCCGGAGTAGATGCTAAAGAGTTCTATAAAGAGTTCTCTCTTGTTAGGATCAATATAGTAGGTGTTAACAACAGCTTTATAGAGCTTTACCGTAGTGGCTATATGAAAACCGTCTGCGCTGATAATAGAGCCACGGACTGCTTTTGAGCTCTCTTTTGTATAGAGAGAGGGAAGATGACGAGATTTGAGAGTTGTAAGAAGCATTACACTTAAAAATATTAAAAAGCCGATAGTTATCGTACTATACAGAAGAAATATTTTCTTGCTTTTGTTTTGATTTTTCATAGATACTTTTTTAAAGGATTATAACATTTTAAATAGAGGAAGTTGTAGTTTTTTATAGAAACTCTGTTTTTATTGCAAGAGTTCTCTTGGTAAAATAAAAAGGAGTCCAGCCCCTTTTTAAGACTAATTACAGCTGAGTTCTACCAAGCTCTTTATAAGCGTTGAGGGCTTTGTTTCTTATCTCAAGCATCAATTTCATACTTGTCTCTGCTTTAGAGATAGACAGAGCTGCCTGATGAAGGTCTTTTACCTGTCCGGTTGCCATATCACCGAGTGCTTTTTCGCTATCTACCTGAAGTTCATTTACCTCATTCAGAGCAGATTTCAGATGCTCTGCAAAGGCTTCACCGCCTGTGGCTTCAACCTTGCTCTTTTGTTTTAAGAGATCGGCTGTAGATGTGCCCGACAGACCGTTAATTTTATTAAATTCACTCATAATATATCCTTCTCAAACAGTTCGAACAAGTCCAAATCGTTTTCAGTCACTAAAGCTACACCTATCGGTGAGATAAAAAACTTCATTTTTTACACTCTCCTTCCCAAGGAGAGTTATCGCTACATAATGTAAACATTCTTACTCTCCTTTACTGCAACAGGGAAATGGCACTGTTAGCCATATTCTTTGAACTCTCAAAAGCAGCTACATTTGCTTGGTAAGAGCGAGTCGCTTCTACTAAATCGGCCATTTCGATAACAGGATTAATATTCGGATACGCAACATAACCGTTTGCATCGGCATCGGGGTGTGAAGGATCAAATTTCATCTTTGGCTCTCTGTCATCTCTTGAAATCTTATCAACTACTACACTCATTATAGCAGGATTTACCTTTTTACCAAAATCCCCCTCACCTAGAGGATCCTCATATTTTGCACTATCTGTCATTGAGTTTAGTGCCTGGTTGAACTGTTTATTAAAATCAATAGCTTTAAAGACCACCTCTTTTCTTCTGTATGGTCCGCCCTCTTCAGTTCTGGTTGTTTGTGCATTTGCTATATTTTGAGAGATAGTGTTTACACGAACACGCTGAGCAGACAAGCCGTAACCACTAATATCAAAACTGCTTAAAAAATTACTCATCTGCACAACCTAATATGAAAACATTTATCAAAACTGCTTAAAAAATTACTCATCTTATGCCTTTACTTGCTTCTACTAATTTACTTTTGAAGAAGCGTCAATTACGCTTCTAAAAATCATTGTGTCTTTTTTCATAGCACTAACAAGAGCATTAAACATAATAGAGTTTTTACTCATCTCTGTTGTCTCTACATCTATGTCAACACTATTTCCGTCATTTCTTGCCATATGACCGTCTCTAAAGTAGGTTTTTGGTCTATATGAAGTTCTCTCATCATGAAACTCTATATGCGCACTGTCTGTTTTTGCCATCTCGAGCTTAGAGTTGTTCTGACTTAAGATCTTGTTTTTTTCTTGGACCAAAGCCTCTTCGAATCTAACGTCTCTTGGTCTGTAAAAAGGGGTATCGGCATTTGCAATATTCGAAGATATCATATCCTGTCTAAGAGCTCTATAGTCAAGTGCTTTTGCCATTAAGCTATGTGTTCTTGAAACCTCAATGCTCATCCGATCCTCCCTGTTATGATTTAACTATAGTTAAGCAAGCAATTTTAGTTCCAAAAAATAACTAACTTTTAGAACTAAAAAGCTAGTTTTATATTTAAGCAACTCTTAATGTTAACTGCTAGATAATGTTACCAAGGTTACTAGAGTGACCCAATTTTTCTAATTCAAGGAGTCTCTTATGAAAAGAGCAGGTTTTACTATGATCGAATTGATCTTTGTTATTGTTATTTTAGGTATTTTGTCAGCGGTTGCGTTGCCGAAATTTATTGGTGTTTCAGAGCAAGCAGAAGCTGGGAAGTGTAAGGCTTTTGTAGGGACATTAAATAGAACAGTTCTTCCTGCACTATGGTCGAATATGTCTCTTAATGATCTTAATGCTACTGAGGCGTTTACAGGTCCTAAATTGGAAAACCAGATTGTAGTACCTGAGGAGTGTCGTAATAATCCTACAGATGATGCTGCTGCAGGAGCTGTCAGTTATGCAAATGCAGTTGCTACTGGTGCTGGATTCAGTGTAACTATTGGTAATGATACTTATGATGTTAATGGAACTTTGCCAACTTCTACGGTTTCTCCTATTATTTCTTGGGTTAAACAGTAAGTTAGTACAATTTGTTGTAATTCCCACGCTAAGGCGTGGGATAACATATTATAAATAATAATTTTTAATTTATTTTTAGATGATTTAATAGTTGTTATATAAGGTTCTGTATGAAAATGACAAAGGCTTTCACACTAATTGAACTTGTTTTTGTTATTGTGATTTTGGGTGTTTTAGCTGCCGTTGCTCTTCCAAAGTTTACTAAGACTAAGGAGCTGGCAGATGTAGCTAAGGGTCGTACCGATATAGCTACTATCCGTGCAGCTATTGTAAACGAGAGGCAGTCCAGACTCATACTCGGTGTGAATAGTTATATAGATAAGCTAAGTACGGGTGGAGTTGGCGAGAAACTCTTTACAGGTAATGGTGCAGGCAGAAATCTATTGACTTACGGAATTACAGCCGGAACTGCCTCTGGTACTTGGGCAATAGTTAGTGATACTAGATATACCTTTAACGTAGATGGAACCTTGACGACATTTGACTATAACTCCTCTACAGGAATTTTTACATGTGCAGCAGGTGTTAACGACTGTGATGCCCTTGTTGATTAAGTAACTCTCTTTTGGCACTATATGCCTCAGCATAGAACTAAAAACTGGATAAGTAAAACTTTTGCACTACTATAATATTTCACTTCTAAACTCTCCTCTTGAACCGTTTACATACAGCTATTCACAAAGTGTTAATATCGGTACAAAAGTAAAAGTAAAAGTAAGAAACAGGCTCGCAGAGGGCGTAATTATTGCAATATGTAAAGAACCTGATTTTAGCACTAATGAGATTATAGAGTTATCTGAGTATGCCTACTCTGCCAAACAGATTGAATTAGCCAGATTTATCTCAACTTATTATTTTTGCTCTTTGGGCGAGGCTCTTGGGCTTATGCTGCCTTATGTAATTGAGCATAAAGATGAGGACTCTCTTGCTAACTCTAAACAGATGCCTCAAGATTTGAGTATTAAATTATCAACTAAACAGGCTGGGGCACTCACTTTTTTAAAAGAGCATAAGGTATCACTTCTGTTTGGCGATACAGGCAGTGGAAAAACAGAGATATATATGCAATACTTTTCTGATCTGTTAAAAGATGGTAGACGTTCAATCTTTCTTATGCCTGAGATATCTCTGACTCCCCAGATGAGCCAAAGACTCGAAGAGCATTTTGGTGAGGCAGTCGTGATGTGGCACTCAAAGCTAACTCCTCTTCAGAAGAAAAAAGCACTCAAAAAGATATATGACTCAACTGCACAGATTATTGCAGGTCCTCGTTCTGCTCTGTTTTTGCCGATAAAAGAGTTAGGAGTAATAGTAGTAGATGAGGAGCATGACGATAGCTATAAATCATCTTCAAGACCTCGCTACAATGCTAGAGATATAGCCATATATATGGGCAAACTTTATGAGATTCCTGTAGTACTAGGAAGTGCAACCCCATCTCTGAACAGTTATACAAAATTTCCCTTTGTAAGGCTAAAAGGAGGGCACTTCAGTTCTAAAAAAGAGTTTATTTATGAGCGCTCAGTAGAGAACCTATCACCCTTGATACTTGATAGTCTCAAACAGAGTCTAAAAGCTAAAGAGCAGTCAATAGTTTTTCTCCCTACCCGTGCAAACTTTAAGTACCTAATCTGCCAGGATTGCGGGCACACTTATGAGTGTGCTTTTTGCAGTGTGGGAATGAGCATACATCAAAAAACAAGAGCACTTAAATGTCACTACTGCAACTTCTCTCAAGCTATACCGCAAGTATGCTCAGAGTGCGGGAGCGGTTCATTGACAAGTTCAAGACTAGGAACTGCCGAAGCTGTAAAAAACATAAGTGAAGAGTTAGAAGATGCAAAAGTCGAGCAGTTTGACAGAGATGTGATTAGCACCTCAAATAAGTTAAAAAAGGCTCTAAAGCGCTTCAATGACAAAGAGACCGACATACTTGTGGGAACTCAGATGCTTAGTAAAGGACATGATTATCATGGTGTGACCTTAGCTGTAGTCTTGGGTATGGATAATATGCTCAATATGAGCGATTACAGAGCCAGAGAGAAGGCACTCTCATCTCTGATTCAAATATCAGGAAGAAGTGGACGAAAACAAGATGCAAAGGTTCTGGTGCAGAGTTTTAATGAGGATTTTTTCAGTGCTTATGTGAACAGTTATGAAGATTTTCTTGAAGCGGAGAAGGAGTATAGAAAAGAGCTTTATCCTCCGTATAAAAAACTTTGTCGAATTTTATTTTCTCATAAAAACGGCATTAAAGCTAAAGAGTCTATGAACGAGATGCAGGAATCTTTAGAGAAAATCTCAAATATAGAGATAGTCGGTTTTGGTAAATGTGCGGTTGAGAGGGTAGCAGGCAAGTACAGATTTGAGATACTTATTAGAGCTGATAAGAGTACGGATATTATTAGAGCAATATCGACATGTAAAAACACATTAGCCGAGATAGATATGGACCCAATCGAATTCGGATAGATTATAGTAAGTATTGTTAATTATATAGCAGGTGCTGTTTCTTGTCAAAAAACCAGTAAATTGAGAGCATAACACCAGTTGTTTTTTGATAGCTCTCATCGAAAATAAACTCTTTAGCGGCTTCAGCCTTGATGTAGACAACTTCTATCTCCTCATCGTTTAAACCGCCGCCCTCGCTAATCTTCATACTATCATCACATGAAGCATAATAGAGAGTCTGGTGCGTTCCTGATATTCCAACGCTTGTATAAAAAGAGCTGATTTTCTCTAAAGAGTCTACAGGGATATCATATCCGCACTCTTCTAACACTTCCTCTTTTGCTGTTTGTGCATTAGTAGTATCTTTGTCTAAAATTCCTGCACAAAGTTCATACATCATTCCATCTGTTTTATTCTTATTTAGCACGGTAGCCCTGAGCTGTTTTACAAGTATAAACTCTTTTTTCTCACTATGCCAAAGTAGAACCGCAACACTGTCATGGCTTATAACAGCCTCCCACTTTTTTTTTATGCCGTCTTGAGAGTAGTTAATAAGTATTGGTTTAATAAACCTTGGGTTTTTAAGCTCCTCAGTTGAGTCTATCTTGTCCACAATTTCCTCCATTATAGAAATAACAAACTGTCTCTATCTTTGATAGTTTCACGAATTTTGTTCCTTTTTGCAGATGCAGATCAACGCTCTCATCATACCTCTTTTTGAGTTTTAAAAAGAGTTTCTTCTCTTTGCCTTTTAACTTTTTAGTAGTTACCTGAACAACTCTAAGAGGGTTTGTGGCACGACCTCTTTTTCTTAGTTCAAAGTGCAGGTGAGGACCGGTAGACCTGCCTGTAGTTCCTACATAACCAATAGTCTGCCCTTTTTTAACGTACCTTCCTTTTCTTATACCTCGGCGAAATGATTTCATATGAGCATATCTTGTTTCATAGCCGTCATTATGTCTGATTTTAATAAGGTTCCCATAGGAGCCAAGCCTGCCTGCATAAGCTACTCTGCCACTTCCGGCTGCTAAAATCGGGGTTCCACGTCTAGCTGCATAATCAACGCCTAGGTGAGCCTTCCATTTTCTTAAAATCGGATGGTATCTTCTCTTTGTAAAGCGTGATGAAATGCGTGCTCCCTTGACAGGTCGAGCAAGTAAAAACCCTTCAACTTCATTTGCATTTTCATCATAGAATCTGTCATCACTGTTTAGATAGATAAAATGTTTTTTATGTCTCATCTCTATCATAGCGACTTTCAGTGTTGGCATAGAGAATGGTTTTCCTAAGCGATATTTTTGATTATAAATCATAATCAATGTGTCACCTTTTCGCAGATCCCTTTTAAAGTTCAGTGAGTATTTAAAACTAGATACAAAAATCTCTGCCAGTTTTTTGCTGCCGGTCTCTTTTATTATGTCGTAGTATGGAGAGTGGTTTATTTTTAATGTGAATGCCTCTACTTTTGTAGAGCTGATGATTGGTATAGCTTCAAAGTTGTAAGAGTCTTTGTCTTTATAGATGTGAATCTGCAACTCATCATTAAGAGGAAGAAGCAGCTGCTCAATATTTTGTTTATCATCTCTTAATATTTGGCAATGGACACCGGCACGCATCTCTTCTGTGAGCTGCTGGTCATCTTTGTCTAAGTTATAATAGAGAGGGTTGATAGGAAGCTTTTGTCTCTCTAAAAACATTAAATAGGTCTCACCGTTGGACCACCTGATTGTCTCAACCTTAGAAGCAAAAAGAGATGTAACACACAAAAAAAGTATAAAAAAACGTATCATTGATATAACCAAAACATAAAATTTTCAAAATAATTCCAAAACTCTAACAAAATTTGGCTTAGTATGAGGTTTGTTTGATATAATCGCTTTATATTATTAAAGAAAGTAGATAGATGAAGTATATATTTTTAGTTTTAATTATTGCCTTGGAACTCTTTGGCGGGGTTGTGCAATCTCCTATTATCAGTATTAACAAAGATTCGACGGAAGTTACAATCAAAATTGATAAAATAGATGTTGGAATGAGCGGTTTTATAGTTCATAAAATCTCTAAGGGTCATACAACAATTTTAAAGAATGCGCTTGTAACAAGCTATGATAAAGATAGTAAAATAGCTAAGATTGCAATTAGTACATTTAATAAGTTTGCTAATAGTGCTTTGCCAAACGGCAGGTGGAAAATAGAAGTAGGTGATATTGCTGTACTGGCATTTGGATATACCAGAGGTCTTCTCATCGCTCCAAATGAAGAGATATACTATAAGATAACAAAGCACTCACAACTGCAGTGGATACATCCAGATATTTTTGCCACTATTCTTTCGTTCAATGGACATCCTACTCCATTAAGAGAAGACTTTAGCAAGATTAGTAACACTACTTCAATAGGTTTAGTTTTTATATTTTTGAATAACAGAGTCTATACTTTAGATGCAAAGAGTTTTAAAATTTTAGCCATTACAGATACGAAGATAGAGCAGGAGAAAGTTCATCTGCCTTTTTATACAAGAGTTCCAGAGATAGAAGCTAATTGGTTTGGAGAGGGCAGTAGTGAACTTGATGAGTATGAACCACACTATTATGAACTTATGATAAAGGCAAACTCAAAAGATAAAAGACTTTTTGATATAGTAAAAAACGGTGATAAAAAACTACAATATTTACTTGAAGAATTTGATATTAAGGGGTAGTAATGATTGACTCTAAACACTTAACGCATTTTACTAATATTGTAGGTGATGATAATATATATAGTGATAAAGCACATCTAATAGCTTACTCTTACGATGCTACAAGAGAGCATTTTGAGCCTGACGCCGTCATATTTCCCCAAAACGAAGAGGATATAAGTGAAATTTTAAAATACTGCAACGAGCATAAGATAGTTATTGTTCCCCGTGGTGCAGGAAGCGGCTTTACCGGTGGAGCTCTTCCAAGCAGTGGCGGAATTGTCCTTGCGATGGAAAAACATATGAATAAGATTTTAGAGATTGATATGAAAAATATGGTTGCCGTAGTTCAGCCGGGTGTTATCAATATGGATCTTCAACGTGCAGTAGAAGAGCTTGGACTTTTTTATCCCCCAGATCCAGCTAGTCAAGACTACTCTACAATCGGTGGTAATGTTAGTGAAAATGCAGGCGGCATGAGAGCTGCTAAGTACGGCATTACAAAAGATTATGTAATGGCCACACGTGCCGTATTACCAAACGGTGATGTTATAAAGGCTGGAAAAAGAACCATTAAAGATGTCGCAGGTTATAACATAAGCGGTATTCTAATAGCTTCTGAGGGAACTTTAGCGGTTCTTAGCGAGGTAACTCTAAGACTTATTCCTAAACCTAAGTTAACTAAGACGGCTATGGGTATATTTGAGACTGTTCATGACGCTATGAATGCAGTTTATAAGACAATGGCTAGCGGAATTACTCCGGTGGCTATGGAGTTTTTGGATAATTTGACTATCCGCGCTGTGGAGGAGACATTCAACAAGGGTCTACCTATTGATGCAGGGGCACTGTTGGTTACGGATGTTGATGGAAACCTTGAAGAGGATTTGAATTTTCAACTCTCTCAAATAGAGAAAGTGTTTCGTGAAAATGGAGCAACAGAGTTTCAAGTAGCCAAAGATGATAAAGAGGCGGCTGATATCTGGTTTGCCCGTCGTAATGCATCTCCTGCACTTAGTGTCTATGGAAGCAAAAAGTTAAATGAAGATGTAACTGTTCCACGTTCCGCTCTGCCTGAGTTATTAGAGAGATTTTATGCTATTGCACAAAAATATCAGATAAACATCCCATGTTTTGGTCATACGGGTGATGGGAATGTTCATACAAATGTAATGGTAGATGGAAGTGACCCTGAGCAGGTTAAGATTGCTTACCAAGCGATAGAGGAAGTTTTTCAGGCAACCATAGATTTAGGCGGAACTCTAAGTGGTGAACACGGTATTGGCTTAGCTAAGGCTCCATATATGGGAATGGCTTTTACAGATGAAGAGATGAACATGTTTAAATCTATTAAAAAGGCGTTTGACCCGAATAATATCTTAAACCCTGCAAAGATGGGATTAAATTAGAACTATAGAGGTTTATATGAACTTTATACTATTATTGTGAGATAATAAAATTTCTTTTTGCTAACAACAGAGGGGTTCTCAGATGCAAAATTTTCACTATTTCTATAGACATTTAAGATTTTTTATAACTACCTTTATTGATAAAGAGCTAACTCTTTTTGCTGCTAGCCTTAGTTACTATACAATATTTACTATAATTCCTCTTCTTCTGATTACGTTGACTCTTCTTACCTCTTTAGCATCCTTTTCAGAATATTATGAGAGCATCAAAGTGTTTATATTCTCAAATCTTATGCCTGTAAACTCCGAATTAATAATGGAGTATATTGATATGTTTTTGCAAAACTCTACAAAGATGGGAGTTATCGGGCTTATTATGATTTTAGGGGCGTCACTTCTTTTTTTTAAAAATTTTGAGTATATCGCAAATAGGATTTTTCATGCAAAGCCCAGGACTCTTTGGGGGTCAGTTACAACCTACTGGACACTGATGACTTTGACTCCAATAGCATTGGGAGTATCTTTTTACATAACGGCAAAACTCGCAGTTATGATAGAATCAAGTTCCATCACTTCAGGAGTAAATATTTTACCCCTTATCCCTTATCTTATTATTTGGGCGCTATTTTTCCTCATCTTTAAAATCGGTCCAAACAGCAGGGTTAATACAAAAGCGGCACTAATAAGCTCATTTGTGATTTCTATAGTCTTTAGTATCTCTAAAAATACTTTCATAGAGTATGTCTTTTATAATAAAGCTTACACAACAATGTATGGTTCATTTGCAATTTTGATGTTTCTGTTTTTATGGATATATGTATCGTGGATTATATTTATATATGGACTTAAGCTATGTTATATGATAAACCGCATATATAAAAATAGAGAGGGAAAAACAGAGCAGTAGGTAAAGAAGAGTTTTTTTAAGAATACTAAGAAGTGAGAGTGTTACATGTATAAGCAGTAACTTAGAACTTAGTGTTATCTGTACTCCATTTTGACCTAGCTCTATAAGATTTTCTAAAAGTTTGTCAAAGATGTCTCCATGATTAATAGAGTGCATTAATATGCTAAGTGGATAAAAAAGTGTAAAAAGTGTTGTCCATAGTACAGATAGAGGGTGATAGATACTAAAGTTTCCAAATATTACTAATGAGAAAGGCAGCATCAGAATGTATACCCAAAATGGGACAAGGATAAACTGCCATACTTTTTTTAAATGTTTAAAGTGGATGAGAAATAGAAATATATAAAAAACTCCACTCACAGAGAGCCAAAAACCAAGAGAAAAAAGTAATCTTGGAAAAAATACCAGAAGAAGTATAATAGTTAAAAACAGAGTCCACATGGAGACTATCTTGATGCCTCTGTCATAAAGTACAAAACCGAATATCAACATAGTATAGGCTCTAAGAAGAGAGGGAGGAAAATCTAGAAAAAGCAGATATGCAAAAAGCAGAGTAGCTACAGATAAAAAGATATCTAACTTTGAGCTTCTATATGGAAAAAAACTATCTTGTGCAAGAGTGTAAACCGGCTTGAATAAAAAATATAGCAGCGCACTCAAAACACCAAGATGAAAACCGCTAATAGCTAAAAGATGTGAAACGCCAAGTGTTGAAAATGTAGTTTGGAGCTCTCTGTTGAGAGGAGTTGCCGTGTATAGAGCCCTATAGATGTCTGCTATCTCCTCATTTTTATGTGAGTTAGAGATAGAAGTGTTGATTCTATGTTTTAGAGTTGAGCTTTCATATATATGCTGAATTTTACTATATGCGTAAAAGTGGGTGAGGTACTCATAAAAACTTATCCCTCCAGCCCAAATCTCTAGTTCCAACTTTTTGTTTTTAAGATCAGGCAGGGATTTTTTAGCACCGGTGTAGAAGATTAAGCCACTCTCACTTTTTAATTTTAAGACCTGGTAAGTTCTGGAGTTTTTACTCTTTTCATACTGCTTTAATACGGTGGCTTTGATAATATACGAATCGAAACGAGTCAGCTCTTGATAGTTTTTGTACTCTATGTATAGCGAGTGAAGGAGAATAAATGAACATGTAGCCAGAAAAAGAAGAAAGTCTCGTTTTGAAGTGAATAACGAAACCCTCTTTATCATCTAAAGTGCCGGCATTGAAACCGTGTCGTTAGCGATATCGACATTTGCCGAGCGAGTATCTACATTTTCATAAACCGTTTCAACCCCTTTTGCGTAGGGAAGAGCATCAACAAAGCGAGTCAATTTTTTCTGAAATACAAGTTTTACATGTCCTGTTGGACCATTTCTCTGTTTTCCAATAATAATCTCAGCATCCTCTTCCTCTTTTTCAATATAGGTGGGAATAAACTCTTTGCCCTCTGCTTTTGCAGCTTTTTCTCGCTCTTTTTCCTCTTTATAAAGGTAGACATCATCACGATAGACAAAGAGTATAATATCTGCATCCTGCTCAATAGAGCCAGACTCACGAATATCACTCAGCATTGGTCGTTTGTCATTTCTAGACTCAAGTCCACGATTAAGTTGTGAAAGGGCTACAATAGGCATATTTAGCTCACGGGCAAGCATTTTAAGTCCGCGTGACATCTCTGAGACTTGCAGGTGCCTGTCTTGATTCCCGACACCGCTCATAATCTGAAGATAATCAATTACGGCTATCTCAATTTCGGGATGCTGGTTTTTTAATTTTCTAAGTTTTGAACGAAGCTGATTTATATTGATACTGCCCTGATCATCAACATAGAGTTTAGCACTGTTCATTTTGTCAACAGCGCCGTTAAGAGAGCTCCATTGATCATCATTCATATCTCCGACACGGAGTTTTTGAAGAGGAATAGAGGTTTGGATACTTAGCAGTCTAAGCATTAGCTGTTCTGCAGGCATTTCAAGAGAGAAAAAAGCTACACCTTTGCCCTCGGTAATAAGAGAGTTGACTGTATTTAAAATAAAACTGGTCTTTCCCATTGCCGGTCTTGCTGCAACAATTACCAAGTCTCCCTTGCCAAAGCCGGTGGTCATTTTATTGAGTTCATGAAAACCGGTATCTACACCAACTAAGATGTTGTTACCGCGAGCTTTCATCTCTTTGATGTACTCCATAGTGTCAAAAGTCATTTTGGGAGAGTCTTTAAAATCGCTTGTCTGGTTCTCCTGAGTTATATCATAAAGTTTTTTCTCCACAATATCAATAACTTCCGCACTTGGGAGTTCCTCTTCAACGGTTACTCTTTTTATCTCGGTAGTCAAAGTTAAAAGATGTCTCTTTAAAGATTTGTCTTTAATCTCATCAACATAAGCTTTTGTGTTTGAGATAGGGTTTGCAGAGAGTATCTCAAGCATTGTCTGCTCATCAAATTTTTTAAGCTTTATTAGCTCTTTTTTGATAAACTCCTCATCAATCGGCTGATCTTTTTGAAGAAGCATAAGCATTACTTTAAAGATATCCTGATGTGCAGGAAGGTAAAAATCATCTTGCCCTAAAGCGACGCTAAGCTCATCAAACTGTCCAGGTTCAAAAACGATAGAGCTTAAGATACTTCTCTCAAAAGCCAAATTATATAAGTTCTCTTGCATTAATTACCTTTTCTCAGATAGTCTGAACAAGACCAGACTATCTTCAATCACTGAAGCTATACCTATTGGTGAGAAATTAATCATTCTGATTCCCTGTCCATATTTTCTACTTCTAAAATAAATCTGTCTACAAGTTCGTTTTCATCCAGGTTAGCGACTACTTCACCCTTTACCATCACAAGACCTTTACCTTTGCCGTACGCTATTGCAACATCAGCGTGAGCAGCTTCACCGATAGCATTTACGACACAACCCATAACAGAGACGTTTAGCGGAGATTTTATGTGTGAGGTTCTTTTTTCTATCTCAGCGACTGCCGTAACCAAATCAGCTTCTATTCTTCCACATGTGGGGCATGAGATTATATTTAGCCCATCTTCTACTGCACCACTGTCTTTAAGAATAGCACGTGCAACAGTTATCTCCTCCTCCAGTTCACCTGTAATAGAGACTCTCATAGTATCGCCGATTCCATCAAGAAGAAGTGAGCCGAGTCCTATAGAGCTTTTAACAGTTGCATGAAAGAGTGTTCCGGCTTCCGTAACCCCAAGATGAAAAGGGTATTCACTCTTAGGACGAAGCATTCTGTATGCATCAACAGTTCTCTGTACATCACTGGCTTTTAGTGAGATTTTAATGTCGTTAAAACCTAAATCTTCAAGGTATTTGATATTATACTCAGCTGAGGCTACCATACCCTCTGCCGTCTGTCCATATTTATTTAAAAACTCTTTTTCTAAACTGCCCGCATTGACGCCGATTCTAATAGGGATATTCCTAGATTGACAGGCTTTAACAACCTCTTTTACGCGCTCTTTAGAGCCAATGTTTCCGGGGTTGATTCTTATGCAGTCAACCACTTCGGCAGCAACAAGTGCCAACTTGTGGTTAAAGTGAATATCTGCAACAAGTGGAAGTGAAATACGGTCTTTTATAGATTTTAGTGCCAGTGCATCTTCCATATCAGGCACAGCAACCCTTACGATATCACAACCGGCAAAATGAAGCTTTTTTATCTGCTCAACCGTACTTGGGACATCAGAAGTTTTGGAATATGTCATTGACTGCACTGATATTGGAGCATCACCTCCAACTGCTACATCACCAACAAAAATCTGTTTAGTTTTTACTCTTTTTATCATAAAGAGATTCTATCCACTTTGGTCTAAGATAGTGCTTTAATAAAATAGTTATAGATACATTTAATTTTAAAATTTAAAAGTCAAGTTTGTATATAAATATCTTCCAGGCTCATTCATAAGCATCACATCAGAAGCACCTCTAACAAGCAGTGTCAAATCTTTGTAAGTGTTATTAACTGCATATGCTTTGTCAAAAAGGTTGTTGATACCTAAAGTAAACTCAAGCTGTTTGCTAAATGTGTGTTTTATTTTTAAATTTAAGATAGCCCAACCGCTTATACTCTGTTCTGCATTGTCTGTGTCTATATTATTCCAGTTATCAGAAGCCTGCATCTCAACAGTAGCCACACTTCTATTCATATATTCATAATTAAGAGCTATATTTCCTCTTAATGGAGCAATGTCTGCTAAGTCTTTATCGCTCTGTCCGGCGAGGGTATTCTCTTTTTTACCTCTTTTGTATGAGATACTGGCATCAACTGTAATCTCATCATTGACAAAGTACAGCCCACTCAATTCAGTGCCATAAACAGTTGCATCTACATTTTCAAATGAGGTAGAACTACTGTTGTAATATATATAGTCATTCAGCATAGAGTAGAAAGTTTTTATTTTAAAATCGAAATTTTCATATGATGCCTCGTAGCCTAAATCGATCTCTCTGTTTCTTGTCTGAGCTAAGTTTTGGTTTGCCGATGGAGCCATATATAGTTCTCTAGCATCAGGTACACGAGAAGCTTGACCAAAACCTAAGAATATTTTGTTTTCTTTGTCGATGTTATAAGAGGTCAATAAGTTTGCATTTAGGGCAGTGTAGTCTCTCTTTTGCCCGATATCAGGTTTAATTTCTGTAGAGTCATATCTAGCTCCAAAAGATAGGTCATAATCGCCTATAGACTCTTCTATTTTTGTAAATATAGCTTTATTCTCTGTTTGGGTATGAGTCAAGCTAACTCCCATAGGGGTCACAACTCCTGTTGCAGTGTTAGTTCTATATTTTTCACCCTCCCAAGTTCTTCTGCTTCCATCTAATCCAAGCAGTAGTTTATAGCTATTTATTTCAAAACTGTTTTTTAGTTTAACTCCTTGCATAGTTGTATTTAGGTGGTTTGTCATATGATTTGTTGCACCGGCTTTTCTGTATTTATTATCCATAGGATGCTCTACATCAGAGTAGTAGTAATTAATGTTTAAGTTTTTGTATATACTACTTAGATTATTAATATTATACTCTGCACTGTAGATATTTGAGTCATCATATATAGCGTCCATCATACTGTTTGCATAAAGAACGTCATCACTTCTATTTGCGGTATAACTAAGACGAAGTTCCTGATTATCTGTCACAGTTACAAAAGCTTTAGTCAGAACACTTGTTTTCTTGTATGCATCCATATCATGATATTTTGCTTGTAGTGCAGAACCACCCATTGCCTTGCCTGCTGTAATAGCCTTGTCTATCTGCCCGGCAATCGTCTCTGCGTTACCATCTTTGTACTGCTCACTTGATTCGGTAGAAGCAGTGACTAAAAGGCGAATCAAATCACTACCGCCGCTTATGGTTGCAGCAACTTTTTTATACTGCCAACTGCCATAACCAAGGTTTAGTTCTGCACTTAGCTCTTTCGTGGGTTGCTTGGTTTTGATTTTTACACCACCGCTTAGAGTTCCGAAAGTTTCAACGTCATAAGGACCTTCAATAACTTCTACTTCATCTATTTGGTTAGCTAAGATATGAGAAATCGGCGGATCCATTCTGTTTGGGCATGCGCCGTAAACTTTTGTCCCGTCAACTTCAACAGAGATGTTATCTCTCTTTTGACCACGGATGTAGATATCATTTGCAATGCCGCTACGACGGTTCATATCGATACTCGGAACAGTTGAACTTAATGCTTGAGCTAAATCAGCGGATGTTTGAGCATTTTGACTAACTTCAGTGATTGATGTAGACTCTATATTGATTTTAGGCAGTTGAACTTCAGCAGCATTTGTATTAGCAAGCATAGCAAAAGATAAGAGAATTATTTTTTTTAACATAGGATAACCTTAAATATTTTAATTAGGGGATAATATAAAATTTACGTTACAAAAGTGTTAAATATAGCTAAAAGTTAGATAGAATTTCATCATGAATAAAATAGAAAAAATAAAGAGAATAATCCTAATAATTCTAGCTTTAAGTCTATCGGCTTATTTGATGTATAGCGGGTTTGAGATTTTGAATTATGAAGATAACAATCAGAGTAAAAAGATTAAGTAATTTCAATACCATTGACAAAGTTCATAGTGACGCAGTGAAGTGAACCGTGTTGTCTGATTAAAGCAGAACAATCAATGCCGATAACCTCTCTCGCTTCAAAAGTATCTCTAAAAATCTTTAGTGCCTCTTCATCCTGTTTAACTCCGTAAGTAGGAACCAAAACAGCACCGTTAATAAAAAGAAAATTTGCATATGTCGCCGGTACTCTTTCATTTTCAAAGTAAACGGCATCACTCATCGGAAGTGCTATAAGTTCATAGTTGTAAATTTCTGCAAATTGTTTCAACTCATCCTCCATCCATTTTAACTCTTGATAGTGTTCATCATCTCTGTCTTGACATGTAACATACATCACTGTTTTTTCATCTATAAATCTTGCCAAAGTGTCTATATGAGAATCTGTATCATCACCTGCCAAATAACCATGCTCCAAGTATAAAATATTTGTTGCTCCAAACTCCTCTTTTAACTTTTGTGTAATTTGTAAAGAGCTTAAATTGGAGTTCCTGTTTCTGTTTAGCATACACTTAGAGGTTGTTAGTATTGTATCAACCCCGTTACTCTCAACCGCACCGCCCTCTAAAACAAAATTAACATGTATAAGTTCTTTATTGTAGTGATTTTGGAGTGATTGGCTCATCTCATTATCTTTTGATGACTCAAATTTACCGCCCCAGCCTGTAAAGGTAAAGTCTAAGAGTTTTATACTATTCTCATCTTCAACGCACAGGGCAGAGCAGTCTCTTGCCCATGTGTCATTGGTCTCATACTCTGCAAAATAAAGTTTGTCACTATCGTTAAACCTACTCTTAACGCTCTGTATATCATCACAAACAACTAAGCACTTTTGGTACTTGATAATTTCATTGATAATATTTACAAATGTAGTCTGAGCTTCATCTAAATACTCTACCCAATCAGTTTTGACATGTGGAAATATTATTTGTGTAAAATTTTGTTCTTCAAACTCTGCAATTAGTCGTCTCATTTGATATAATTCCCCTATGGCTTATATAACCTTAAATAAAAACAATTTTTTTAATAATCTTGATATTATTGCCAATCGTACCAAAAGCGTAGATAAAATAGCATTAGTCTTAAAAGATAATGCCTATGGACATGGACTTTTAGAGATGGCAAGCTTGGCAAAAGAGTATGGTGTTAAAAAAGCAGTTGTACGTACATGTGAAGAGGCCAAGAGGATAGAAGAGTTCTTCGAATATATTTTGGTCTTAGGTGAAATCCCAAAGTTCAAAAGTGATAAAATCAGATACACAATAAATGATATAAAGAGTATAGAGAAGTTTCCTTCTGGTACTAAGGTAGAGTTAAAAGTAGATACGGGAATGCATCGTAACGGTATATCAGTAGATGAGCTAAAAGATGCATTTTTAAAGATAGAAGAATCAGAGCTTGTTTTAGAGGCAGTTTTTACTCACCACAGAGCTGCAGATGAGCTTACAAGTGAGTGGTTTTGGCAAAATGCCAACTTTGCAAAAGTGAAAGAAAAAGCCCTGGAGTTAGCAAAAGAGTTTGGTTTTAAAAACCTTCGATTTCACTCGGCAAATTCGGCTTCGCTCTTTAGGTATGTAAATTTTGATGAGGATATGGCAAGAGTTGGTATATCTGCTTATGGATGCATGCAACTGCCAAACTCTTTACATGTACAAAAGTTTAAACCTGTCTTATCTCTGCTGGCATGTAAGATTTCATCAAGAGAGTTGAAGCAGGGTGAGAGATTGGGATACGGCGGTGATTATGAAGCCAAAAAGAGTTGCATGGTCAGTAACTACGACTTTGGATATGGAGATGGTTTTTTAAGAAGCTCTGCCAATGCTTATAAAACTCCAAAAGAGCTAGAACTTGTTGGTAGAGTCTCTATGGATAATAGTTCGTTTATTAGTAATGAGGATGAAATTTTAGTTTTTGATAATGCTCTCATAGCATCTTTATACGCAGGAACCATAGCTTATGAAGTTTTAACCTCTTTAAAAGCATATATTAAAAGAGAGATAGTCTAAGGCTTAAATTACCTTAGTTTTATATATCAAAAACATAGAGATTAAGAGTTTATCTTTATAACGGCATTTGAAAAAATAACACCATCAACTCCTAAGAGTGCAAGTTCTTCAATCTCATCCTCTCTTTCTATAGCTGTTAAAATCTTTGCATCAAAAAGATAGTTGTCTGCTAAGTCCTGAGCACTCTTTGCCAGCTCTTTGCCAACAAGTATATACTTGGCTCCAAAGGATGAAGCATAGAGTATCTGCGTTATATTATGAACTTGTATTACGAGGGGGACAGAATTTTGCACAGAGTGATTTATTATGTCAAGGTTCTCCTCTTTAAAGTCTACAAGAATAGTTGAGGATGAGGGTGTGTTCTTTATCGCTTCAATACTTGAGACGTGATAAAAGTTTTCACTCTCTATAAATCTATGTCCAAAAAAAAGCATCAGGACTCCTTTAAACACTCATCAGAGCAGTAGTATTTACTATTACTTAAAATTGCATCATCGATTTCACAATAGACTCCGCATTTAGAACACTCGACCATGTCACTGCTTTTTAGTTCTTCTCTCTTTGAAGTGCGTTTGGATTCTGAATTGGATTTTCTATGAGCAGGTTTTTTCTTTATAAAGAAAAAGTAAACTACAGCGATAACCCCTATTACTAAAAGATATTTTAATATCATAAATTCTCCCCTATGAGTAGATAGTGTCTATTTTTAGTTTTTATTACCTTATGTTTTAACTCAGGCGGAACTTCATCATAAACTCGTTCTCCCTTGTAAAAAAGAAGTTTTGATGACTCATCACGAAAATTTTCACTTAGTTTAAGAAGCATATCGGTATCCGTTACGGCTCTTGAAGTGACAAGTTCAAATATCTCAGGCTCCATCTCCTCAACGCGTTTTTTAACAACTTTGACATTATCAAGTTCTAAATCAGCTTTTATGAACTGTAAAAAACTAGCGCGCTTGGCTAATGGTTCAACCAAGGTGACTTGCGTGTCCGGTAGTCCCAAAGCCAAAATCATACCCGGAAAACCGGCACCTGTGCCTATATCTAAAATATTTTTGCTTTTTGGCAAAAAGCTTATAGGAAAAATTGCATCATAGATAAACTCATCTAAGGTGTTTTCATCTTTTGCACCGGTTAAGTTGTGTATCTTGTTCCATTTAAAAAGATGCTCTTTATATTTTTGTATATTATAAAAAAAATCATCCGGTAGCTTGATGTTCTCATCAACAAGTGCTGATTTTAAATTCAAAATTTTCCTTTAAAGTAGATGACCCATGTCATCTTTTTTAACACTTAAATACTCTTTGTTATGCTTGTTCGAGCTCATGATTATAGGTATCCGTTCAACAATCTCTATATCACTTATAGAGTTTACTTTATCAGGGTTATTTGTGAGAAGTTTGATTTTATGTATATTAAAATGATGAAGGATATAGGTCACCATCTCATATGTTCTCTCATCTGTGGCAAATCCAAGTTGATGGTTTGCCTCTATGGTGTTAAAGCCCTTGTCTTGCAGAGCATAAGCATTTATCTTATTTAGCAGACCGATATTCCTGCCCTCTTGTCTTAGATAGATAACCATACCGTTTGTTTTTGAAGCCATAGTAAGAGCATACTCTAGCTGGTCTCTGCAGTCACACTTAAGACTTCCTATAGCATCTCCGGTAAGACACTCTGAGTGAACTCTAACAACCGGAATCTCATCCAAAATATCTTTGTAAATTACGAGATGTTCTTTATTTGCCTCTTTAAAGGCTTTTACTTTAAAATCACCAAACTTTGATGGTAAATTTGCTACTTCTGAAATCTTTATATTCAATTAATATGCCCTAATTTTAACTTTAAAACGGTAAAATATTTTTTTAATATTATAGCAAAAAAAGGTTTATTATGTTTCAAAGATTTCGTAGAACTCGTTTAAATAGTCATCTTCGCTCACTTGTCCGTGAGACAAGTGTAAGTGTTAATGATTTTATATATCCGCTTTTTGTTCGCTCAGGTGAGGGTATTAAAACAGAAGTAGCTTCTATGCCGGGTGTTTTTCAAATGAGTATCGATGAGGTTTTAAAAGAGTGTGATGAGCTTAAAAAACTTGGGCTTTACTCCATTATACTTTTTGGAATTCCTGATGTAAAGGACTCTATTGGCTCTGATTCTTTATGTGAACATGGGATAATAGCTCGTGCCATTCGTGCTGTAAAAGAGCATCATCCGGAGATGTTTGTAGTTACTGATTTGTGTTTTTGTGAATATACTGACCATGGGCACTGTGGAATAATCGATGAAGAGAATGAAACAGTAAACAATGATGCTACACTTGAAATCTCTGCAGAGCAAGCAGTTATACATGCAAAGGCTGGGGCAGATATGATAGCACCTTCTGGAATGATGGACGGTATTATAGAGACTTTAAGAGATGCACTTGATGGAGCGGGGTATGAGAACCTTCCAATTATGGCTTACTCAACAAAATTTGCTTCAGGATATTATGGACCGTTCCGCGATGTTGCAGAATCAACTCCTAGTTTTGGTGACAGGGCATCGTACCAGATGGATCCTGCAAATAGAAGAGAGGCAGTAAGTGAGAGTGTCTCTGATGAGCTTCAAGGAGCAGACATATTAATGGTAAAACCTGCCTTGGCTTACTTAGATATAGTTAGAGAGATAAAAGATAACACTTCCCTCCCAATGGCGGTATACAATGTAAGCGGAGAGTATGCGATGCTTAAGATGGCAGGGGCTCAGGAGCTTATTGATTATGATAGAGTCGTTATGGAGACAATGATTAGTTTTAAACGTGCAGGGGCTGATATAATCATCTCTTATCATGCAAAAGAAGTTGCTAAGATGTTACAAAAGTAAAAATAGGGTATAATTACAGCTTTTATTATTTTAACACTAATTGAGCAAAGCCCAATTTAGTGGCAGGGACAGATGTCCCTACAACCCCCTAAAGCTACAAAATGTAAACATTTTGAGAATTTTTAGAAGTTATGCAAGGATTTTAGTTGAGACATTTTTTAACACTGAAAGATTTCAGCAAAGAAGAGATTTTGGAGATTATAGATATAGGGCTAAAGATTAAAAAAAATCTAAAGTCAAAAATTTATAATGAAGAGTTGAAAAATCAAACTCTTGGTATGATATTTGAAAAAAGTTCAACACGAACAAGGGTTAGCTTTGAGACTGGAATGTTTCAGCTGGGCGGTCATGCTCTGTTTTTATCAAATCGTGATATACATCTTGGTCGAGGGGAGCCTGTAAGAGATACTGCACGTGTAATTTCGAGTATGTGTGATATGGTAATGATAAGGACCTATGAACACTCAATGGTGGAGGAGTTTGCATCTTACTCAAAAGTACCGGTTATAAATGGATTAACCGACTCTTATCATCCGGTTCAACTCTTAGCAGACTATATGACTTTGGTAGAACATAATGCTCAAGAGAGTATTGTATGCGCCTATGTAGGTGATGGAAACAACATGACACACTCATGGATGATGCTTGCCGCAAAACTTGGTTTTGAGCTTAGAATTGCTACTCCAAAGGGTTATGAAGTCGATGCAGATGTTTTAAAGAGTGCACAGGAGATAGCAAAGAGCAGCGGCGGTGTTATAAAAACTATCAATGACCCAAAAGAGGCTGTTAAAGGTGCAACAGTTGTTACGACAGATACCTGGACCTCAATGGGACAGGAGGAGGAAAAAGAGCAACGCATTAAAATATTTAGCGGTTTTATGGTAGATGATGAGATGATGTCACTGGCTGCTAAAGATGCTAAGTTTTTACACTGTCTTCCTGCGTACAGAGGCTTAGAGGTTAGTAATGAAGTATTTGAAAAACACTCTGAAATAGTTTTTAATGAGGCTGAGAATAGACTTCATGCTCAAAAAGGTCTAATGGTGTGGCTTGATAAGCAAAGAGATGCTTAAATAAAGCAGCGAAGCAGCCGCTTTGCTGAAGTTTTTAAATTCTACTCTTCTAGTAGACTATTCCTGTAACACTTCTGATTTTTTCAATTGTCGGCATTGCAATCTCTCTTGCTTTGTTTGCACCATGTTTTAATATATCTCTGACCTCATCTTGACTGTTTTGGAAATATTCTCTTTTTTCCCTATACTCTCTAAAATATTCCCACATAAGTTCTGCTAAATATATCTTAAAGTGACCGTGACCTTCGCCACCTCTTTTATATCTCTCTTGAAGTGCAATTAAATTATCACCCTCTAAAAAGAGTTTTGCCATGTTATAGACATTACAACTCTCAAACTCTTTTGGCTCTTCCATCGCCACATTCTCAGTTACAATCTTCTTGATTGTCTTTAGCTGTTTTTTCTCTTCTCCGAAGATATTTACAATGTTCCCGTAACTTTTAGACATTTTTTGTCCATCTATCCCGGGAACAGTCTGAACTTCTTCTTGAACTCTAAACTTTGGCAGGGTGAAAACCTCGCCATATTCATTGTTAAACTTAGTTGCTATATCTCTTGCTATCTCTACATGTTGGATTTGATCTTTTCCGACAGGAACAAGCTCTGAGTTAAAAAGCAGGATATCAGCTGCCATTAAAACCGGGTAGGAGAATAGTGAATGGTTGGTTGCTTGTCCACGAGCAGTTTTATCTTTGTAGCTGTGGGCACGTTCTAGCAAGCCCATAGGCGTGAATGATGAGAGAATCCAGTATAGCTCAAGTACCTCTTTTACGTCTGACTGAACCCAGAATGTTGATTGATCAGGCTCTACTCCCAAGGCCAAAAAATCAGTAGCACACTGCATTGTAAGTTCACTAAGTCTTTTGCCATCTTTAACGCTTGTCATTGCATGGTAGTTTGCAATAAAAGCAAAGGTATTACTGTTTTCTTGAGCCTCAACCATCTGTTTTATTGAGCCGAAGTAGTTTCCAATGTGTAAATCACCGGATGGTTGAATACCTGTTAAAACTCTCATATCTATAACTCCAAAATAATTTCTAATTTTTTTATGACATTATACATTCTTTAACTTTATTTCGCTATCATTAAGTGTTGAAGAGTGGTTTACAGCCACTTAATTAAAGGATTTATTATGAATGTACAGGTTCACGCGAAAGATATAACACTTAACGCAAATACAAGGGCTCACATTGAGTCTGCCATCGAAAGTTTTACAAAATATTCTTTAGATATTACATCGGTTAACGTACATGTTAGTTCTGAGAAAAAAGGCGTATCAATAGAGTTTGATATCCATATTGCTCATGCGCAGCCGGTTGTTATCTCTCAGAGTGATGATGATGTGGATACTGCTATTGATTTAGCGATAGATAGAACTACAAAAGCGCTTCGCCGTTTACATGATAAAGTAGTTTCTCATCAATCAGGTTCGATTAAAGATTTAGAAACTTTAGACGCTTAATGTATACTTGGCTCATTTGGTTTCACATTGTCTCCTTGGTCTCTTGGTTTGCGGCACTGTTTTATATGCCGAGGCTTTTTGTATATCATGCGGAGAACATCGATAACGAAGAGTTTGTAAAAGTTGTAAAAGTGATGGAGATGAAGATTTATAAGTATATAGGTCTTCCCGCTATGTGGGCAACTGTGATCAGTGGTGTTGTTATGATATTTTTATCCACCTCGCACTATGGAGGTGTAAACATACTTTCAACCGGCGGTTGGTTGCATGCTAAGATATTTTTAGTGCTGCTTCTTATGGCTTACTTCTTTTCACTTGGGCATTATAGAAAAAAATTTCTAGATGGTGAGTGTAAAAAAAGCGGTAAGTTTTTTAGAGCTTATAATGAAGTTCCAACACTGCTGCTTTTAGCAATAGTGTTTTTAGTTATCTTAAGACCATTTTAGCCTCGGGGGAAGTAGTCGCAAGGTGTGACTACTTCTCGCCTCTTTTTTTAGCTTTAAACAGAACAGGCGTTCCGGTAAAGTTAAAAGCCTCCCTTAGTTTATTTGTCAAGTATCTTCTGTATGTAAAGTGAAGCCCTTTTGGTTTGTTCATTACTATCGCAATTTTTGGCGGTCTAGTCTCATACTGGGTTGTGTAGTAGATTCTAATCACTTGCCCATGCATAGTTGGAAGCTGGTGTCGTCTCATAGCCTTGTCCATAACTGCATTTAGTTGTGATGTTGTTATGCGCTGAGAGTAGTTCTCATTTATCTCTAAGATCATATCGTTGAGTTTATCAACTCTTTGGTGAGATTTTGCAGAGAGCGTGATGATTGGTGCATAGGCTAAGAATTTAAATCTGTCTCTAACGTTCTGAATGATTTTATCATGCTCTTCTCTTTGAGATATATCCCATTTGTTTAAAACAATAATACAAGCAAGCCTGTTGCTGTCAACAAGACCGGCAATCTTCTCATCAAGGTCTAAAAATGGTTCACTTGCATCCAAAACGACCAGTGCCATATTTGAGTTTGCAAGCATCTCTGTAGTTCTCATAAGAGCAAACTTCTCAATACCAAGAATCTTACCCCTTCTTCTCAGACCTGCCGTGTCAACAAAGGTGAGTTGCTTGCCTTTATACTCAACACTTTCGTCAATCGGGTCTATGGTTGTTCCGGCTACACTACTGACAACTGAGCGCTCTTCCCCAAGAAGTGCATTGAGCAGAGAGCTTTTTCCAACATTTGTTCTACCGATTATAGATATCTTTATGTGATTAACATCCTCTTCATCAAACTCTTTTATTTTATCGTTTTGGGCAAATATGGAGTCATCTTCGACCTCCTCCTCATCCCAATATATGTAACCATCATCCTCTTCATCCTCTTGTCTGTTAGCAAAAAAGTCTTCATCACTTAAATCTTCGCCAACGATGGTTATCTCTTCTTCTTCAATATCCTCTTCATCTTCTGCTTTTATAATATCACAATCTGGGATTTTACTATAAACCCAATCCAGTAGTTCAAGAGTATTCCTATTATGGGATACTGAGATGCCAAAAATAGCATCAGTTCCAAACTCATAGAACTCCCAAAGTTTCTCTTTCATCTTATCATTATCTATCTTGTTTACAACCAGAGCTACATCTTTTCCCAATGTCTGAAGTTCATAAAAAAGCTTTTTATCTTCCTCTTCCGGCAAGCCTTTTCCATCAACCATATATAAAATTATATCCGCTTGGTAAGCTGCTTTTAGTGACATCTCTTTTATTTTATCAAATAATTCACAACCTTTATCTAGTCCACCGGTATCTAAAAGAAGAGCCTCTTTATTGATAATTGTAACGTGGCGTCTTTTTATATCTCTTGTAGTTCCGGCCTGTTCGGAGGTAATAGCATCTCTTTGTTTAACAAGTCTGTTAAAAAGTGAACTTTTACCAACATTTGGACGACCAATAATGGCTATTTTTTTCATATTTGTTGCCTTACTTTAAGTGAAGAAAAATTTGTAGTTTATTTGGAATTATATCGAAATAAGAGAGGATTAGAGACTCTTTGGGTAAATTCCCCCATCAGGAGGGAAGTGTATGGAGTTCTAGTTTATGAAAGAAAAGGAGTTCTTTTACTACTCGGCTGCAAAATCTTTCTCTAGTCCTTCCAGGGCATTTTTAGCTTTAAACTGTTGCCATAAAGCTCTATCATTTTTATAGCTGGTTTTTATATTTTTTTGAATCTGTCCATTAGTAGATTTTTTTGAAACTGTTACGAGCATATAAAGCGCACCTGATGGAGCAGTCCAAGAGTTAATTGCTTTTGAACCGACTAGGTCAACCTTTGCAATTTGTTTAGTTACAGCCTCCGTAGCCTGATCAACCGTCTCACCCGCAGCGACACCTGTTGTACCGCTATAAATCGTTATTTTATCTTTTACCTGAGATCTGATTTGTTGAGCCAAATCAGAGCGACCGTTAGCAGTAGCAACTCTTCTCATATATGACATTCCCGCAGCGCTCTTTTGGGCAATACCGACACCGGCATAATACTCTTCTACATTTGGAATACAGGTCCATTGAGGAGCTGACACACCCTCCTGTTTACAGCTAAAGTCTGAATCTTGTGATTTGCTAACTTTAGCCTCTTTGCTACAAGCTGTTATTGTAATAAGAGTTAAGCTGGCTAATAGAATGGTTGAAATAGATTTAAGCATTTGTAATCTCCTTCTTTTATGGAATCATTGTAGCAGTTTTAATCTTAAATAATATTTATCAAATTAAATATAAATTGTTTGTTAATTCCGATAAATTTAAAATAGTATAATACGGCTATGAAATACTATAGTTATGAAAATTTTAAAGATGATACAAAGAGTTTAATTGAGAGAGTTAGAGACTCTCACTTTGAAGCAATAGTTGCCATAGCAAGAGGTGGATTAACACTTTCTCATGTCATGGCTGAGGGTTTGAACATACGCCAAGTGCATAGCATAAGAACTGAACTTTATGATGATATGTTTAAAAGAGATGAACTTACTATATTCGGCAGATGCCGCTTTGATAATGTTAAAAGAGTTTTAGTTGTTGATGATATAGCTGATAGCGGCGATACGCTAAAAGCAGTTATGAAACATCTAGAAGATGAGTTTAAAGAGATAGATTTTAAATCTTGTACTCTATTTTATAAAAAAACATCTATACATGAGCCCGATTTTTGGATAAATGAAGCCGATGACTGGATAGACTTTTTTTGGGAGAGTGATTTTAAGTCAACCCAAGAGTAGCCTCTATCTTTTATGAGCTTTTATCATCTCATAAGCTTGGTTTATCTCTTGGGTCTTAAGGGTTGCTTCTTGCATGTAAGCCTCATCTTTACCCTGAGACTTTATGATGTCTGGATGGAATTTACGGATTAATTTTCTATATGCTTTTTTGACTATACTCATATCGTCACTCTCATTTACTCCTAAAAGTCTGTATGCATCAGCAATATTCGCTTTAGGTTTTATGTTCTGTATTACTCTTTCAAACTTATCAAAGATTGCATGGTAAGCATTTGGATCAAACTCAAAGCTCTCAGCGATCTTTACTAAAACTTCATCCTCGCTTTTACTAACTTCACCATCTATAAATGCTAACTGAATTAAAAAGCCCATAAATTGCTGCTGTTTTTCTTTGTCTCTTCTTATAGCATGACCTAAGGCTTGAGCAATATCTTCTAAGTTGTCAAATCTCTCTTTTTGCTCGTTAAAAATCTCTTTTAGAATATCTTTTGTCTTTTGAGGTTGCGGAAAAACTGCGGAGATATCGTCAAACATTATGCCAACAAGTTGGGCTTCAAGTGTATCAACCTTTCCATCTGCTTTTGCAACTTTTGCTACAAGTGCAACGAAGAGACCTAAATCACTCTCTTGTAAAGATTGCTTACTCACTGAAAAGTTTTTAAACGCTTCTCTTGAGTAAGCCGTGTATTTTGAATAACTACTGAATATCCAGTAAAAAAATCCGCCTAAAATAGCGAGTAGTATAATATTTCCCATTATTTTCCTTTATGAATTATATTATTATAGAAAATAGAAGTTAATAGATGGATGCATCTCATTTACGTGTAACTCTATAATAGACTCTGTTGGCGGTTATCTTTCCAATCCAAAAAACATCACCTAAAATAGCCTCTTTCATAAGCCCGTCAGCGTCAAATGCAATAAGCACATCCACTACAGTTTCATCTTCATCTATAGGCGATACATGTAGATTATATATATTTTGGATGTGATCTGAAAAGCATACACCAGCATCAGCTTTAGCCTTATTCTCTAGACAAGAGAGGGTGACGATATTTTTATCATTATGCGCACCGATTGCTACTAAATTATAGAACTTCTCTTCTGCTTTGCAAGTTGTTTTAGTGTTAAGATAGGAGCTTAAAACATCATCACCTATATAGGTCTCCAATACGCTCTCTTTTTTTGATTTTCTTATGACATCTTTTGTTGTGATTTTAAAATTGATGGAATCAAAACCTGTTTCGTTTACCAGTTTTGATTTCTCCTCTATCAATTTAACCTCTTTTTTGTCATGATTGAAATAGTAAGTTTGAAACCTTGTTCTTGTTGTTGTTATTTTGGTTTTTACAAAGGTGTGAGGAATATAGATGCCATCTACTATCTTGCCGGTGCTGGTAAAAGTCTCTACTCTGTTTCCCAAAAGTGCTGCTGCGATATCTACTGTTTTTGCTACAAGTTTTGCCTCATAGTTATCGCCATCTTCTTTTAGTGTAAAATCACTGTACCCAACCTTGCCAAACATGCCGACAATAACATCATAACGGGTAGAAAAACCTTGTGCAGACAGAGATGCTGCTATAAAAAATATTATCAATAAAAACTTCATCATACAACCTCCCCTATTATATATATATATTATATCTAATAATTTATAATGAGATGAAAACTGTTTTTACATAGAGCCGAAATAGAAATCTAAATTTAATCTCAACATGTAGTTTGTCTTGTAATTATATTGCCTATGAAAACTGACACCCGGCTGTATCTCATATATAAACCATTTACGCAAGATGTTTTGACGCCAGCTAAGTACGCTTTTATATTCACTAATGCCACCGTATGGCTTTGGTTTGATGGGACATGTATATTTTGTATTTCCCCAAAAATATTGTGTTAGACTAAGTCCGGTTCTTTTTTTCGGTGTGTAGAAGTAGGTAAAAGCAAGTTTATAATCCATTCCATTTGTCTTTTGTTTTGTTTTACGATGAAGCGCAGTTCTAAATAGTGATAGTTCATTCAGAGTTTTGTCAATATAGAGATTCGTCTCCTCTTGAAAATAATCTTTTGTAGAGTATTTAAACTGTTGTGTCGGCTGGATTGTAACCTCACCAACTTTAAAGCTTTTGCTATATCTTGCGCGAAGAAAAGCTGAGAAGCCTCTTAGCCCTAACGAGTATTTTGACTCAATTCCATGGAACTCCTCGGCAAAGAAGTTAACCCCTATCTCTGGGGTGCCTGTGTTTTGCATAGTCTCAGAAGCAGTATCGTCCAAATAGTTGTTTTCAATACTCTCTATAAAAAGATTAAAATCTTTTTTAGTTCTGCTAAGAGGTACATGTGCGCTTATTTTGTAGCTGAAGAGAGTTGAGTCTTTTGATTGAACAAGAGAACCGAAGCGGACACGAAGAAAACTTTTTTCTGTTTCATTGATATATTTGTTATTTTTAAAAAATTCATCAACTGAGTTCTCTTTTTCATAATCGGCATAGTTATTGGAGTTACTGAATCTGTTACTCAAACTTCTGTCAATACTGTCAAAGAGGTTAATAACCTGATTCGAAATAACTTTCTGTTTTTGATCAATATAAGCTTCGTAAAAGGGACTGGAACTGTTTGTATCAGCAGCCCCTTCAAAGGATAAAAAGAGAGATAATAAGATAACTATCCGATGTAAATACAAGATATCTCCTTTATTCGCTTTATTGATTATATCGCTATTTTAATTAAATATAGATGGGTATAATTCAAAATATGAAACCTATAAAACAATTAAACAAGGGTGTAAAATATATGCTTTTGGCATCATTTATGTTTGCCATTATGGGAGCCTTTGCCAAACTGGCTTCAGAGCATATGAGTTCACTCGAGGTTGTCTTCTTTAGAAATATATTTGGCGTGGTTTTGATAGGTTACGCTGTGTATAAAAAACCGATGATTCATAAAGGCGGGAAACCTTTTTTACTTCTTTTTCGTGGAGTGATGGGCTTTTTAGCACTTTTGGCATACTTTTATAATATTGCAAATATTCCTCTGGGTGATGCAGTCACTTTTTCAAAAACTGCTCCTATTTTCACAGCCATATTTGCTTGGTTATTTTTAAAAGAGAAGCTCTCCATTGGTGTTGTATTTGCAATATTTATAGGTTTTGGCGGCATACTTCTTATAACTCAGCCTACAGGTTTAGGGTTTACAAAGTACGACTTACTCGGAATATTTAGTGGAGTCGGGGCTGCACTTGCATATACATCTGTTAGAGAACTTAGAAAATACTACGATACAAGAGCTATTGTCCTCTCTTTTACTTTTGTCGGAACACTTGGTCCCATCATTCTGTTTTTATTGTCAAAATATTTTTATATTAGTGAGCTTGATTTTTTACTCGGCGAGTTTGTTATGCCAAGCGGTATTGTCTGGGTATATGTGGTCGGACTTGGGGTTTTGGGAACTCTCTCACAATTTTATATGACTAAGGCCTACGGTGAAACAAAGGCAGCAATTGTAGGAGCGGTGAGTTATACAAATATTATCTTTGCAATTTTAATTGGACTTTTTTTGGGTGATTCACTTCCTGATATGATGAGTGCATGTGGAATTACTCTTATTGTTTTTGCCGGAATCATGGTAGCACGTGCCAAGTAGTATAATATGGTAATATTATATTAAAACCATTATGATATAATCTATCTTCATTTTAAATGGTATTAAAAAAGGTAAATGATGACATTACTAGCGGGGCCCTGTGTTATTGAGAGTGAAGAAAATATTTTAAAAATCGCAAAATCTTTGGAGCAGTATCACAGAGATGACTCAATAGATTTTTATTTTAAAGCTAGTTTTGACAAAGCAAACAGAACATCACTTGATAGCTTTCGTGGACTTGGTATAGATGAGGGTCTGCGTATACTTCAAAAAGTAAAAGATGATTTTGGATATAAAATTGTTACGGATGTGCATGAGTCTACTCAGGTTGCTCAGGTGGCAGAGGTGGTAGATATGCTCCAAATACCGGCTTTTTTATGTCGTCAAACAGATCTGCTTGTTGCATGTGCAAAGAGTGATAAGATTGTAAATATTAAAAAAGGTCAGTTTTTAAGCGGTGAAGCTATGCTCTATCCGGTACTTAAAATACTACAGACAAGAGGGTGTTCAGAGGCTACTTATGAGAACTCCAAAAAACATGGAGTCTTTCTTTGTGAGAGGGGTAACTCATTTGGTTACGGCAACATGGTAGTTGATATGAGAAACTTAGTGACTATGAGAAAGTTTGCACCTGTTATCTTTGATGCAACTCACTCTGTTCAGATGCCAACAGCACAAGACGGAAAGACAGGAGGAGACAGTTCTATGGTTCCATATTTGGCAAAAGGTGCAGCAGCAGTCGGGGTAGATGGTTTTTTTATGGAGACACATTTTGATCCAGGCGTGGCACTTAGCGATGGACCAAATATGATAAAACTTGATGAGTTAGATAAGTTGATTAAAACGATAAAGAGAATCAGAGAGAGTTGACCCTCTTTTGGGAGTGTTAAGTTGCTCCTTGATGATATAAAATAAAATATAAGGAAAATAGATGAATTTAGTTGAAGGTAAGTTAAAAGTTACAAACGGCAAGAAAATTGCAATAGTAAGTACAAGATGGAATCACTTTATTGTTGATAGATTAGTTGAAGGCTCAGAGGATGCATTCTTGCGTCATGGCGGAGACTCTGATGATTTAACTCATATACTGATTCCTGGAGCATTTGAGCTTCCAATGGTTGTTGACCAGCTTTTAGCATCTGGCAAGTATGATGCCGTATGTGCTTTAGGTGCAGTAATACGCGGAGCGACTCCTCATTTTGATTATGTCTCTGCTGAAGCAACAAAGGGTATTGCTACAATGAGCCTTAAGTATCAAAAACCGGTTTCATTTGGTCTTTTGACTACCGACACAATTGAGCAGGCAATCGAGAGAGCCGGTACAAAAGCCGGAAATAAGGGTTTTGAAGCGATGACAACTGTTATCGAGATGCTTGACTTGTACGAGAATCTTTAATGGCTACCAGACATCACGCAAGAATGGCAGTAGTTTCTCTACTATATGCTTATGATTTGGGAAATGGGAATATTGCTGAACATACAGATGAGATTTTAGAAGAGAAGAAAATTCGTAATAAACAAAAAGATTTTGCATTAACGCTTTTTGACGGTGTTATGCAAAATATTGAAGCTTGTGATAAAGCTATTATTGAACATCTAAAAGATTGGGACTTTGAGAGACTTGGAAGCATTGAAAGAGCTACACTTAGACTTGCTACTTATGAGATACTATTTGGGGAACTTGATTCTGCCGTTGTTATAAATGAGGCTGTTGAAATCACAAAATCATTCGGGACTGAGCAATCTCCTAAGTTCATAAACGGTGTGCTGGATGCAATTGCAAAAGATAAAGCAGAGTAATTTATGAAAAAAACAGTCATCGCTTTTTTGCTTTTAACTTCATTTTTATATGGAGCAAATGAGTGTGTCACCTGCCATAAGGGAGTAGAAGATATCAGAGATAGAGACTCCGGTATGATGAAGGCAATCCTTAAGATTGCTGAGAAGGCAGGACATAAAGGCAATGATTGTATAGTTTGTCACGGTGGTAATCCAGAGGCAAAAAAGAAGAAAAAGGCACATTTGGGAACTGTAGAGTATTTTGAGTTTGAAAAAGGTCCAAAGGAGTTTTATCCGGCTCCGGCATCCTCTTGGATAAATGAAAATACATGCGGAATCTGTCATCAAAAACAGGTCGGAGCACAGATGAACTCACTGATGATGACAGAACAGGGTAAAATTCAGGGTGCATTGTGGAGTTTTGGAGCAAAAGAGGGATATGAGCATACAGTAGGTAATTATGATACAAAGAATCCTGACAATCCCAATAAGAGACTCGGTACAGAAGTATATAAAAAATATATGCAAAAACTTTCAAAAATGGAACCGCAAGGTTTTCCAAAAGAGATGCATAAACTTCCAAATGCTCCAACTGTAGAGGAGATTCACAAAGATCCATCTTTGGCTGTGTATACCTATCTTAGACAGGAGTGTTTAAGATGTCATACCGGTTCTAAAGGTCGTTTTAAAAGAGGTGACTATAGAGGAATAGGGTGTGCATCTTGTCATATTCCCTACTCAAACGAGGGCTACTATGAGGGCAGTGATAAAAACATATCAAAAGAGCGTGGACATCTATTAGTCCACCGAATACAGAGTTCAAGAAAAGTAAAAGTTCAAGTTAACGATATAAACTACTCCGGCGTACCGGTTGAGACCTGTTCTACTTGTCATAACCGAGGCAAAAGAATTGGGGTTTCATATCAGGGTTTGATGGAGAGTGAGTATCAGTCAAGCTTTGACAGTGAGGGGCACGGACAGCCAAAACTTCATACAAAAAGATATCTTCATATGCAAGAGGATGTTCACTACCAAAAAGGAATGTTATGCCAAGATTGTCATACATCAAACGATCTTCATGGTGACGGTTTCTTAGGCGGAGCTAATGCTGCCGCTGTTGAGATTGAGTGTCAAGATTGTCATGGCACAACTAAAAAATATCCTTGGGAGTTGCCTATTGGTTACTCCGATGAGTTTAATACTACAGAGGCTACAGGTGAAGCCAGAGGTGTTACACAAGAGTTGGCCGAGTATTTGAAACAGGGTTATGTACCAGATAAAGAGGATGGTTATATTTTAACAGCAAGAGGAAATCCACTTCCTAAAGCTGTTAAAAAAGGGAATAAAATAATCATGCATCTCTCTAGCGGAAAAGATATAGAGTTAAAACCGCTTAAGCTTTTAAAAGAGACCAAAGAGCTATCTTCAGAGGGGCTTCTCTCTATGGATACGATAGAGACTCATACATCAAAGATGGAGTGTTATGCCTGTCATGCAACCTGGGCACCACAATGTTATGGCTGTCATGTAAAGATTGATTATTCAGGTGGCAAACAAAACCCGGACTTCTTAGCTGCTGCGCACGACAAAGATATACATGGCACAACAGGCGGAATGCGCGACTTGAAAAAGTATCTGGTAGATGGAGAGGTTACTGAGACAAGAAGTTATTTAAGATGGGAAGACCCGGCACTCTCTCAAAATGGTGAAGGTCGTGTAAGTCCAACAGTACCAGGTTGTCAAACTACTATTACAGTTATAGGCAGAGATGGAAAAGCACTTCTTCAAAATCATATCTTTAAGATTCCAAATGTAGAGGGTGCCGGTGAAGAGGGACAAAATGCTATAGATATGGCACCTATACAGCCTCACACAATTCAAAAACGTGCAAGAACATGCGAGAGCTGTCACGCAAGCGACAAGGCAATCGGTCTTGGTGTCGGCGGAGGAAAATTAAACGGTGATGCCAGTAAAACTACTATAATTGATCTAATGAGCGCAGATAGAAAAATATTAGCAAAAAGAGTTGACGAACAGATTCCTGCAATACCTAATTTGAAGCATGATTACTCTCAGTTTATAGATGAAAACGGGACACAATTGATGACTGTAGGACATCACTGGAAACTATCAGGACCTCTCAGTAAAGAGCAGAGGGACAAGCTTGACAGGAGAGGTATTTGTCTCTCTTGTCATATAGATATTCCAGCTGGAAACTTGGCAGTGTCAGCCATGACTCATATTGCAAAAATGGCAGATTTTAAAATTGATAAAAAGGAGCATAACGGTATAGTAAATAAACTCTTAACTCTTGGAGCGTGGATTCAAATTTTAGGTGGAGTATTTGTTGGAGTACTTATTATGTTTGGGATTTATATTAGTTTTTTTAAAAAAAGAGTTGTAAATCCAAGAAATAAAGGATGGAAATAATGAAAAAAATCTTACTTGTTGTACTATGTACTATATCTCTAACGGCTAATGATATTATTATAAAAGATAGTAACTATGATGTTCCTCAAACAGTACAGAATATCAAAGATATAGTTGTAAAAAAAGGTCTTGTAGTATTCTCTATAGTTAATCATCAGGCTAATGCCAAGAAGGTAGATATGAAGATGAGTGAAGCTCAAGTTATTGTTTTTGGAAATCCAAATATTGGGACTAAGATGATGCAAGAAAATATCTTAGTCGGACTTGATCTGCCTATGAAAGTGTTAGTTTATAGAGATAGTGCCAATAGTGTAAAAATAGCGTATAGAAATGGAAGCTGGCTAAAAGATACTCATAAACTGAAGAACCAGAAGATAGCATCCACGGTAGATGGAGCACTTGGTAAAATAACCGATAAAGCGACTAAATGAAAAGATTAACTAAAGAGGAAGCTCTATATTTAATTAAAAATACAGATTTAAAAGAGCTGGGTCGTTTGGCAACTGCTAGAAAAAAAGAGCTTCATCCTAAGGGTATTAGTACCTTTGTTGTTGATAGAAATATTAACTATACAAATATCTGCTGGGTTGACTGCAAGTTTTGTGCTTTTTATAGACATGAAAAAGATGCAGATGCCTACGTACTTACATTTGATGAGATAGATGCAAAGATAGATGAACTGCTGGAGATTGGCGGAACACAGATACTCTTTCAAGGGGGCGTGCATCCAAAACTTAAAATAGAGTGGTATGAGGATTTGGTTGAGCACATCCACACCAAATACCCTCATATTACTATTCACGGCTTCTCTTCAATAGAGATAGATTTTATTGCTAAAGTATCTCGCATAACAGTAGAAGAGGTACTTTCAAGACTGAAGGCTAAAGGTCTTGCATCAATCCCGGGAGCAGGTGCGGAGATACTTTCAGACAGGGTTCGTGATATTATCGCACCTAAAAAGATTGACTCTGATGTTTGGGTTGATATTCATAGAAAAGCTCATAAGCTTGATATAAAATCAACTGCAACAATGATGTACGGGACTGTAGAGAGTGATGAGGATATTATAGAGCATTTTGATATGATAAGAAGTCTGCAAGATGAAACAGGCGGTTTTAGAGCCTTCATTATGTGGAGTTTTCAAGGTCAAAACACTGAGCTTCTAGAGCAGATACCCGATATGCAGAAGCCATCATCAAATAGATATTTAAGACTTTTGGCAGTAGCAAGACTCTATCTTGATAATGTAGCTAATATTCAAAGCTCCTGGGTGACACAGGGTCCCTATATTGGTCAAATGGCTCTAATGTTTGGAGCAAATGATTTAGGCTCGACAATGATGGAAGAGAATGTAGTAAGTAGTGCAGGCGCTGCCTATTCGATGGCAAAAGAGGAGATGGTTACTCTTATAAAAGATATAGATGAGATACCTGCTGTAAGAAACACTGCTTATGAAACTTTAGAAAAATTCGCATGATGGAAAAATATAATCTCGCTTTATGCGAAGCTTTAGTGAGAGGAACTTTTGCTGAGCTTTGCTTAGTAAAAAGGAGACAGATATGAAATTACTTTTTACACTACTAATTTTAGGAAATATAATGATGGCAGCAACAATAGAAGAGATTGAAGTAAAAGGTCTAAAAATACCTGTTATTTTTGAGTATGATAAAAGATTACCAATCACAACAACACAGTTTGTCTTTACAAACAGCGGAAGTATAACGGACACTACAAAAGCCGGTTTGGCAAAGTTTAGTGCAAAAGTGATGGGTGAGGGGACAAAAAAACTCGGCAGCAGTGCCTTTGCTGAAGCTCTTGAGGCTAGAGCAATCCATATATCAGCTTCAGCAGGTAAAGAGACTTTTGTTATGGAAGTAGGGTGCTTAAAAGAGGAGTTTAATGAAGCACTTGATTATTTGACACAACTTCTAAAAGACCCTAATTTAACTCAGGAAGCAGTTGATAAAGTTAAGGCTACAACTATAGGTTCTCTTAGCTCAAAAGAGAATAATTATGACTATGTGGCGTCAAATGAGCTTAAGTCGCTTTTATTTGAATCTACTCCGCTTGCAAATCCGGCATCAGGGACAATAGAGAGTGTTAAAAGTATTGAACTTGAGGATGTAAAAGCTTTTTTGAAAAAACACTTAGTAAGCTCAAGGCTTATAGTCGTTATTGGTGGAGATATTGATTTAAACAGCACAAAGAAGAAGCTTGTTGAGGTTGTAGCTGGTATGTTAAAAGGTAAAAAAAGCGCACTTAAACACTACTCTACAAACTCACTGCCAAAAGAGAAGGTTCTAAAGAGAGAGACACAACAGGCCTATATATATTTTGGTTCACCATATAATATAAGTGTTGATTCAGAGGATTATTATAAAGCCAGAGTAGCAACTTTTATATTGGGAACAGGTGGTTTTGGTTCAAGGCTTATGGAGGAGATAAGAGTTAAAAAAGGTCTTGCATATTCAGCTTATGCAAGAGCACATGTAAGTAAGTCAAGCTCTTATCTGAGTGGGTATCTGCAGACTAAATTAGACTCTTTGGATGAGGCTAAAAAAACAGTTAAAGAGGTTATAGCTAAGTTTGTAAAAGATGGTGTTACAAAAGATGAACTTCAACAGAGTAAAAAGTTTTTACTCGGAAGTGAGCCTTTAAGGGTTGAGACAATGAGTCAGCGACTTAACCGTACATTTATGGAGTATTACAAAGGGGAGGAGTTAGGGCACTCTCTAAAAGAGCTAGAGTTGATTAAAAACTTAAAACTAAAAGAGTTAAATGAGTTTATTAAATTTCATAAAGAAATTTTAGAGATGAGTTTTGCTATAGTTACAAAGTAGTTAGATATATTAATATCACTAAAGGTGATATTTCAAATATAAAAGAAAGGTTTTGATATGGGTTTTTTTAGTAATTGTAATAAACAAAACAGTACGATAGAGTATCTTGAGAGTGAAAACCGAGAGTTAAAGTCGGAAAATGACGAACTGAGAGCTACAATCAAAAAACTTGAAGATGAAAAGAGTTCCCCTAGTTCTATGGATGAGGAGATAGATTCTCGATTTGAGATTGTGCAAATGCTCTTAAAATCATATAGAAGTGGTGTTACCTTTGTACAGCATATAATGGAATCAAATCTAGAATTTTTAGCTGAGGCAACAGATCTTAACAGTAAAACAAGCAGAAGAATAGATACTGTTCAAAGTGAGGGAGAGCTTATAAATGAGAAGATTGATATGATCTCTCAAGAGGCTACAAACATGGATGACAGGGCAAACGCTTTAAATGACAGTGTTACATCCATAGGTGAGATAATCAACCTTATTAAAGATATATCTGACCAAACAAACCTCTTAGCACTAAATGCTGCTATTGAAGCAGCCCGTGCAGGTGAACATGGACGTGGATTTGCCGTAGTTGCCGATGAGGTTAGAAAACTTGCAGAGAGAACTCAAAAGGCTACTCAAGAGGTTGAGATAAGTATAGGTCAATTAAAGCAAAATGGCTCAGAGATTCAAGATGCATCTGAGATGTTTAGATCAAATACAGACAGTGTTAGCGAGACTCTCAGCGGTTTCTTTAAAGAGTTGGAGTTTGTTATATCTAATTCAGGCCGCATAACGCATATCACTGAAAATATATCAAATGAAATTGCTATAGGTAATGGTAAGATAGATCACATCTTGTTTAAACTGCAGGGTTACAACACTTTCATTAACGATGCGGATGAAGATTTAATTGACGAAAATAGTTGCCGTTTCGGTCAATGGTTTGTTGCTAATAAAGATAAAATCAAAGATGATGTAAAAACAATTAGCTCTCTCGGAGAGCATCATACAAAAGTCCATCAAGAGACTATGAATGCTGTTGATGCCTGGAAAAACGGAGAGTATAAAAAATCAATAGAGAGAATGAAAGATGTTGAAGTTTCCAGTGAGACCAGTTTTGAAGAGCTTTACGCAAGTTTTGTAGATCATCGCAAATAGTTATTGCAAATTGTCATATTTTTAAAGATAGCTGTAATTTTTTAATATAGTTAGACTATAGAAAAGGAGAGTTATGGAAATCTTAAAAAAGATGCAAGATCAATAGTTATGAAACCAACGAAAGAGCAAGAGGAGAAGTTTAAAAAACTAGGTATCAGTAGTTGGTCTGAACTTGCTCTTATTACTCCTCATACTTATGAAGACTTACGACTTCATAACAGACTTCAAGCACACACTATGCAACTTATAGATGCTACAGTTGAGTCAGCTTACAGGGCTAAAAACTCCATACAGATAACCCTCTTTGTTCATAACTTTGGACATGTTATAACTGCTGTTATATTTCGTCCTAAACACTATATGATGCATCAATTCAAAGTAGGTGAGAGAGACTACTATTATGGTTTAGTAGAGTGCAAAATGGGACAGTGCAGTATGAGTATGCCAAGAAAAGTTACAAATATCGGTGCTATAACTCCAAAATATAAATCAGCTCTTAGAACAGATATAATGCTTCGCTTTATTCAAAACAACTTGACATATGAGAATTTGGAGTTAGAAGGTTTACCAAAAAACATCATAGAAGAGGTTCTTAAACTGCACTATCCGGTGGAGCCTATCATAAATCTAAAAGATATAGGTATAAAAGCTATACAAGCTCTTAAATATATAGAACTATTTACTTATATGAAGCAGTTACACTCAAAAAGAAGATACTTTAAATCATTAACAAAAGTAGATGCTAACTATAAAGATTGGGCTTCAACACTGCCATTTAAGTTAACAGATGAGCAGATAAAGGCTATAGAAGATATTAAAGTAGACTTTGCAAAGGATGTATCCGCCAAACGGATGATTGTCGGTGATGTTGGGAGCGGTAAGACTATGGTTATCTTAGCATCATGCGTTATGATGCTGCCGAATCGTTCTATACTTATGGCACCGACAACTATACTGGCAAATCAACTTTTTGAAGAGGCATGTAAATTTATTCCTAATATTAAAACTGTTTTGGTTACTAATAAAACTAAAAAAATAGAGCTGGATGAGTTTGATTTTATAATAGGTACGCATGCTCTGCTTCACAGAGAACTTCCGGCTGCTTCACTGCTTATGATTGATGAACAGCACCGTTTTGGAACTGCTCAAAGAAACAGCTTAGACAAGCTAGTCAGCAGCTCAGAGAAGAAACCACATTTTTTACAGTTCTCGGCGACTCCTATTCCAAGAACACAAGCTATGATAGAGACTGCACACATTGATGTCTCTTTGATAAGATCAACGCCTTTTAAAAAAGATATAAGAAGTAGAGTTATCCATAAAAATAATTTTAAAGAGTTATTAGAGCATATAGAGAGAGAGATAAAAGATAATAAGCAGATTTTAATAGTTTACCCCTTGGTTGAGCAGAGTGAAGTCTTAGAGTATCAAAGCATTGATGAAGCACGAGCTTATTGGGAAAAAAAGTTCGCTAATGTTTATGTAACTCATGGCAAGGATAGAGACAAAGAGGAGGTTTTACAGAAGTTTAGTGAAAAGGGAGATATTTTAATAGCTACAACAGTTGTAGAGGTTGGTATATCTCTGCCAAGACTTAGCACGGTTATTATTGTTGGTGCAGAGAGACTTGGTTTATCGACTCTTCACCAGCTTCGAGGAAGAGTTAGTCGCACAGGAGTTAAGGGCTACTGTTTTTTGTATACCAATCACGGCTCATCAGATAGACTGGATAAATTTACACAAACCACAAGTGGATTTGATATAGCAAATCTTGATTTGAAGTTTAGAAAAAGCGGTGATTTATTAAAAGGATACAATCAGAGCGGAAAACAGTTTAAGTGGATTGACTTGGCTGAGGATGAGGAGATAGTAAAGAGTGTCAAAAATGATTTAGAGCACTCTAATAATCCCTTATAGATTGTCAATGTTTTATGGAAGTAAAAATATTAGAGATAATATGAGTTTCATATTAAAATTTATATATTTCAAGCAGCTTGGCGAGTTCATCTGCAGTTAATACTCCAATATGCCTATAGACTTCCTTGCCATATTTATCATATATAATTTGAGTAGGTATCATCATAACTTTTAACTTATATGCAACTTTTCGTTCTTTTTTCACATTTATAAAATGAATGTTATACTCAGGGTGTACTTGTTTAACCCTATAGAGTATACTGCCCATTATCTTACAGCTATGGCAACTATCCGAACCAACTTCTAAAAAATAAGACTTGCCTTTACCGATACTAGCTTCAACGTACTTATATTTGCTCTCTTTTAAGATATGCTCTTTGGCAGTAGCTGTAAGAGCAAAAAATGTTAAAAATATTGTGATAACTAACTTCATATATCCTCCTGAAACTGTAAATATACCTGCCAAGAAAAGTAGATACCTATGCCTATTAGCATAACTGCAAATCCTTTATTTAGATAATTCGAGAGTTGTGTAAGCACTCTGTTTGATGTTATGCTTTGGGTAAAGCCAACCGATACGCCAGCTGTTAAAAGTAGTATAGAGTGCCCCAAAGAGAAGGCTAAAATTAGCCCATAAGCATATATATATCCACTATTAGCTGCTAGAGTTATAATGGCTACAAGCGGGGCGGAAGCACAGGGAGTGCTCACTAAGCCAAATATAATCCCAATAAAAAAGCCACCTAATAGACGGTATTTAATCAAGTGTGTCATTATTGATGATTTATTAATTTCACCAAACACACCCCAAGCATATACTCCTATCAATATACTGAAAAATGATGCTAAAAGATAAGCCCATACAGGAGCAATAGAGAAGAAACCTCCAAATTTTGCAACAATTAAACCCAAGATGGAAAAACTAAGCACAACACCAAGTGCAAATAAAGAAGCGAATATATATGTGTAAAAGACCTTTTTACTCCCTTGCAAATCTTTGTTTAAAGCAAGAGAAGAGCCTACTAAAAGTGGTACTGACAGGAGTGAACATGGTGCTATAGCTGTTAGGCTTCCTGCTCCAAATGCACCTATAAATGCTAAAAGTGAATTGGACTCAAGAAGGACAAATAGAGTCTCTTGCAAGGCTATTTATTTATTAGTGCAAGAACTTCATCTATACTGAGGACTTTACCCGCACTTACTACTTTACCATCGATAACAAGACCCGGAGTGCTTACAACTTGATACTCCATGATTTTCATAATGTCATCTACCTTCTCTATTTGAGCAAATTTCCCACTCTTAGCAACTGCCTCTTTTACCACAGCCTCTAATTGGGTACACTTTGAACAGCCTGTTCCTAATACTTCTATTTTCATTTTTATCCTTCGTTTGAATATAATTTTATAAGCTCTTTTATCTCAACAGAGCAACATCGATGTTTTGGGTTTTTTTCTTTACACTCATTTCCTGTACAAGCTTTTGTACTCTCTTTTATACTTTTTAGTGTTGTGTTTGCATTTTTTATTGCATTAACGATAGTTTCCTCATCAACTTCAATACAATAGCAAATATACTTCGCATCACTAACTTTTTTATGTGCAGAAAATTTTATGAAATTCATAATATGACCTTAAAGAATAATATTAAACAAGTACCCAATAGCAATAATTCCACTTCCGACTATGGCGAAGAACATACCTATAAGTTTAAGTGAGATTATTTTTTTTAGTATAAGTGCTTCTGGCAGACTTAGTGCAGTGACAGCCATCATAAAACTAAGAGCTGTTCCAAGTAACATACCTTTATTTGTTAAAACTTCCACTAAAGGCATAACACCTGCTGCATTAGAGTACATCGGTATCCCCATAAAAACAGCTATTATAACCGCAAATGGATTACCTTCTCCCGTATAAGAGGCTATAAAATCAGTCGGGATATATCCATGTATCCACGCACCAACCCCTACACCAATCATCACATATATATATATTTTTTTGAAAATATCTAAAGTGTAGTTCCAGGCCTCTTTAGCTCTATCTTGAAACGACAACTTTACCAAATCGGCTTCAAGTTCCCCCTCAATTGGTTTTACGTCCATTAAAACCTCTTTTTCCATATTGAGTTTTCCTATCAGCCAACCGCCAAGAATAGCTACAGCAAGACCAAAAGCTATATAGATTGATGTGACTTTCCAACCAAATATTCCAAATAACATAGCTATTGCTATTTCATTATTCATAGGTGCAGATATGAGGTAGCTAAATGTTACTCCAATAGGTATTCTGGCTTGAATAAACCCTAAGAACAAAGGTATAGCAGAACAAGAACAAAAGGGCGTAATAATTCCAAAAAGCGAAGCTCCTACATGTCCATAAAATGATGATTTACCCTGCAGGTGAGCACGAACATACTCTGTATTTACCCAAGTCCTTAAAAAGGAGACTGCGAATATGATAGTAATTAATAAAAACCAAATCTTTATAGTGTCATAGACAAAAAAGTGCAGGGCATCTGCCAGTTTTCCTTGTAATCCTATAAGATTATAAATAAACTCTTTTGAGAGCTCGTACCACATCTAACAGAGCTCCTCTTTTACAATAGGCAATAGCTCTTTTTCAATTAGATTAAGAGTTTTTTCATACTCCTCTACTGATTTGCCGCTTGGGTCTTCAAAGCCAATATGAATTGTTTTAACGGCTTTTGGAAACATTGGACAACTCTCTTTGGCATGGTCACAGACTGTTATAATTAAATCAAAGGCAGTATTTAAAACAGTCTCAATTACCTTGGAGTGATACTCATCTCTCCAATAAGCTTTTTCTTTTAATAAACTCTCAGCATATGGATTTACAGCTCCACTCGCTTTAACTCCTGAGCTTTGTGCAGATACACAATCACCAAGTTTTGCATTTATAAGTGCCTCTGCCATGATTGAACGACAACTATTGCCAGTACATAAAACTAATACATTTTTTTTCATATTTTGCACTCCCCGGTATCGGATATTTTTCTTAATTGAGGAAGTTCTATATCAAGGCATTTTATCTCCTCTATAGCCTCAGTTCTAAATTTGTCTAATGGACTTCTTATAGAGTAATATGCCCACGTTCCTTTTCTGTCTACTCTAATAAAACCTGCCTCTTTCAAAATCTTAAGATGGCGCGAGAGTCTGGATTGAATCATATCAAGTGAACTTTGCAAATCACAAACACAACACTCACCGTACTCATCCAAAAATCGTAAAATTAAGACTCGTGTTTCATCATTGAGTGCGGAAACACTTTTTAAAAAAACTTCCACTGAAATCTCCTTTAAAAAGTATAAGTGTAGCATAATTAAATGATAATATCAAGATATATTGATTTAATAATTTATTTCTGCTATAGTTTCTCTATGAATTTAAATTCGGACTTAAAATTTCTTTTTTATATTATGATTATATCTATAGTGTCTGCTCTGTTTGTATATCTTCTGAAGCGATATTTTATTTGGAGTACAAAAAACAATAAAGATGATTATGATAAAAATAGTAGGAGAAATATATGATATTAGCAATAGCGGTTTTTTTAATTACTTTAGTTTTTGTGATTTGGCAGCCTCGAGGTCTTCAAATAGGAACCACAGCAATAATAGGTGCAGTCGTAGCTCTATTAGTCGGTGTTGTTAGTTTTACAGATGTATTTACTGTAATTGATATTGTTTGGGATGCCACACTGGCATTTATTGGAATTATTATTCTTTCCATGCTTCTTGATGAGATAGGCTTTTTTGAGTGGGCAGCTATAAAGATGGCAAAACTAAGCGGTGGTAACGGACATAAAATGTTTGTATACATTCTGCTTTTGGGTGCTCTTGTTGCTGCATTTTTTGCCAATGATGGGGCAGCACTTATTTTAACGCCTATTTTGCTTGCTAAGATGAAATATCTTAAGATGAAACCATTGCCGATTTTTGCCTTTTTAATGGCGGGAGGGTTTATAGGTGATAGTGCATCAAACCCTCTTGTAATCTCAAACCTTACTAATATAGTAACTGTCGGTTATTTTGATATTGGTTTTCTTGAGTATGCAAAAAATATGTTTTTACCAAATATATTGAGCGTAGTTGCTTCAATTGTTGTATTGTGGATATATTTTCGTAAAGATATTCCCTTTACTATTGATGTCTCTAAACTTCCAGAAGCATCTTCTGTCATAAAAAACCAGACAATGTTTAAATTCTCATGGTTCTTTTTAGTTTTATTGATGGCAGGCTATTTTGTAGGAGATTTTTACAATCTACCAGTCTCTATTTTTGCTCTTGGCGGGGCACTAGTATTTTTAGCTATTGCCAACCACTATAAAGCTGTAAAACCAATTATGACGATTAAAGCTGCACCCTGGCAGGTAGTATGGTTTAGTATCGGGCTTTACGTTGTGGTATATGGTCTTAAAAATGCCGGCTTAACTGATGAAATTGCTTCTGTTATTATGCATTTAAATACTTATGGAGACTCTGTTGCTATTATAGGAACAGGGTTTTTATCTGCAGTTATAAGTTCTGTTATGAATAATATGCCAACTATTATGATTATGGATATAGCGATTGACAAAGTTGGATATATCGGAAATGAAGCACTGGTATATGCTAATATTTTAGGTTCAAATTTAGGACCAAAAATGACACCAATCGGCTCACTTGCAACGCTTCTTTGGTTACATGTTTTAGCTAAAAAAGGCGTAAAAATTACCTGGGGTGAATATATGAGAGTTGGGCTTGTAATAACACCACCAGTTTTATTTGTGGCACTTTTAGGGCTTATATAGATAGTGATACATGCAATTTTCGATTTGTTATCTGTTTTTAAAGAGAGAGTATTGAAGAGTACCGAGCAAAGAGATTGCTCGCTACGCCTGATTATTAGTTAATATAGTCCGAATTTAGCATCGCTTCTTTTATAGAGAACGCGAGTCTTACCCTCATTATCCAAAAATATTTCAAACATTTTGTTTGTCTCTTTGAGGTCATTTAAAACATCTTCAACCTCACGAGGTTTGTAGAGAACTAACTCTACAGGTACGATTTCATCTTCTAAAGCTTCACTGACCCCATTCAAATGGATATTAGAACTAGCCTCATTCTTAGCTTCATTTATACCATCTTTGTAGTGCTGAGTCTCTCTGTCATGTATACGACGCATAGCCTTTTGAGCTCTTGCAATTGCTAAGTCAATAGCAGCATACATATCATCATTGTTCTGTTTAATAATAATTGAGTTTTTATGAGCAAGATGTATAGCGAACTCTATTGTCGTATGCTCTTTGCCTTTTTTAGTTTGAGCTGTTGCTACAACATTCACGGAGATTATATCCATGTTGTACTTGTTTAGTGTTTCAATAGAGGTATTCATATGAGCTTTAATTGGTTCTGTAAGCTCTAGATGACGACCGGTAAGTGAAATATTCATAGTTATCCTTTTTTGTAGTTAGTCCGAAAGGTGGAAGTAAATTCCTTTTACTTTGCTAGAACCGGAAGGGTACAAAACGAAGTTTCTTTTAGAAAAGACTAATTTTAGAGTTATATTATAACATTAAAAGATTTAGATAACTTATAAACTAAAGTTTTTGAATACTTCTTCTAAAGTAGTGAATAGGCTCGGATGTAATATTTGAACCATCTCTTATACTGATTGTAATATCCATTAAAACCGAACCGTTTTGTTCAGGGGTATTGATATTAAAATAGTCTGTGCATCCTGTTACTGTGCCTGTATATATATACTTCATATTGACATTAGCATCATAAATTCCATCAAATGTTGTGTTGAAACTATCTCTACAGCCATTTTGCGCAATATCTAAAAGAGCCAGTTCTGCAGCACTTTTTGAGTATAAAACAGACTGTTCGTACAGGTATAGATCAGTTGTTCTTTTACCTGTTTGAGTGGTCAAAGATAATGAAACAGCCATAATAGTTGATATTATAACTATAACAGCAATAGCCATTATCATTGCAAATCCGCTTTTAGTTCTATTATGAGGAGTTTTTAGTAAATAGTTTTTTCTTTGCATAGTGAATAATCCTCCATAACATTAGAATTTACACATATCTGGACTTTAACTATTGAACCAATTGCTTTAAACCTGAAGGTATCTACATTTTCCATTAAAGTAGCATGTTTACCATTTATGTAACTTTCACCCCTCCATGGTTGATAATCATAATAGAGGGTTAGTTTTTTATCTGCAGAGTGTACAACTGCATAAGCACTCCAGGCTAGTTGGTAATATTCGTATACATCTACTCCGCTAAAACTGTTTAGACTGCCGTCACTACCTTTTATGGGTACAAATTCATTAATATTTACACCGGCTTTTACAGGGTGCATGGCACCATTTTGAGTGTCAATTACTGTTAAATTACCATCCCAGCCATAACCACTTCTTATATCAGTATCTGAACCTACAAAGTAAATAGCTGAATCATTTATGTCACTGCCGCTGTTAGATAGTACGTTTATTAGCGCATTTAAGGCTGTAGTGTTTGTCTTCGGGGATACAAGAAGAGTAGAGCTGCTTATTGAGTTGTTTAAATCGATAACTCCACTCCACAGCGGTAGTGAGTTGCCGCGAAAACCATCTATATCACTTCCGACCCACTCCAAGATAGTAGCAGATGCATCGTAATCTGAACTAGCCAGTGCTTTAAAATCACCATTTGCTTTTTTGGCAATAATAGAGTCTTTGATTCGGTACTGAAGTCTGGAGGCTATTGTCTCCACCGCTGCTTCACTTTGAGCCTGCAGAGTGTTGTTTATATTTGAAGATATAAAATTATTGTAAGCTTGAGCTAGAAACTCAACACCGAATTTACTTAAAACTCCCATGATAACAATCACGAAGAGAAGCTCCAAAAGGGTAAAGGCGGCTCTACGCATCAAAACATCCTCTTAAAGTAGTCAAATTCGCCAATATTAGCACTGTATGTACTAAGTGAAGTAATATTACCATATTCATTACTGAGTGTTACGGTGATTTTTTTAATATTATTATTCTGGACTCCCGTCTCATCTTCATAGGCTATGGAGACATCACTTTTATAGCTCTGTTTATATCCTGAAGCTTCTGGAAGAGGGTTGTCAAAAATATCCAAACCTCCAGAATGAAGGGCATTGTTTATATTGGGAAAAGTCGTGCTAGATTCATTAGCAGCAACAGTTGTACTGCTGTTTAAGCATCTTCTATGGAGCGGTTGGGAAATATGACCGGGCCTTAGTCTATATCTGGGGCTCAATATATTGTTATTACATGTATTAGCAATGTCAATTACCCTTGAGAGACTGCTGACATTGCTGTCTTGCATGGAGTTCTTGTCCCAGTAGTAAGAGGTGGCTCCCATCAACTCTGCAGAAGCGGCAAAAATTGCCTCTTGAGCTATATTGTTCTGTACTCCCTTTGAGGTAACTCTTGCCATCATAGGAAGAGAGATTACAGCAATAGAGATAATTACAATAGCAAAAATAAGCTCTATAAGTGTAAAAGCAGATCTTAGAGAAGAGTTTTTGTTACCTACCACAAGCTTCTCCGGTTTGTTCTAACAGCACCGACACTTTTTGTCGTGGTATCTGTGTTATGTTCACCACTCCATCCACCGGAAGCAGTTTCAAACTCAACTGAAAACTGGTTTCTTGTAGCTGTTGGATTATCCTCATTATAAATTAACCAGCCAGAAGCACTGTTCTCCATGGTAGTTTTGTATGGATAGCCCTTAGTCTCATCATAATTGAGGGAAGTAACAGATGGGTTTTCGGTTGGGTTGTCCGTTGCATCAACAATGTCATTTGCATCAACATTGGTTCCGTCTCTCTGCACGACTAGAGTTACATTACCATCGTTAGATATATTATGTTCTGTGTTTATAAACCATCTTATATCATCGGTTCTTTTCAAATTAGTAGGGTCTTGAAGCAGATTTTTGTCACATGTATTACCGTCAATAGTATTAAAGCAGTAAACTTCATAGTAGATATTTGCCGTACCGGTGTTGTTTTCATATCTCTGTCTTGACGCATGAGTTCTACCATAATAGTGCTTGAGCTTTATACGCTGATTTGTAAGTCCAGACTCTGTTTGATTTAAATCGAGATAAGCTTCAGCTTTTTTTGTATTTATCAAATCAGCACTAAAAGTACACTCTGTTGCAGGATTTGTACAGTTTACATCGTACGTAGTAAAGGTTAACTCTTCTGGGTTCATTACAATAGTTAGGTTTCTATCGAAATTTAGGTTTAATACTGTATGAACACTGCCGTTGTTAGATTTATTGAAATCATTAGTAGCCAGATTAATTACGCCTGTAGCACCGTTTATACTTCCATTTCTATCATTTATGTTCGGGTCAATATTTTTCAAGTTGTATCGGTAGTCAATAGAGCTTGAGGAGGCTAAGCTTTTATCTACTGTTAACCTTACCGGTTTTGCGTAACAGTTGTCAACAAAATTACTTAATGTCTGATTATTGTATCCAACAGCTCTTATTTCACCGTTTAAATGAAATGACATCTCTTCATCTTTTGACATTTCAGACATGTAGATGAAACTATTCGCATTAAAAGTAGAGCTACTATTTTCACCATGTGAAGGGGTTATTCCACTCATATCAAATTTATATGGATAGAGGGTGACGTTCAAGTCTCTATACTTAAGGTTTGAATCAGTGGAGCTGTCATGACTGCTACTGATATTGCAGCCGTTTAGGTTATCAAAACTATTAACACTCGCTGCATTTGAACTATTAAGTACACAGTCTGAACCGCTTAAAAAGTATGCTCCGGTGTGATGAGACTGCTGTACGCTGTCTATGCTCGTCCATGCAGTATCATTTAACTTCAACAGATAGTCACCAACTTGAGCAGTTGATACATTCATATCAGCTGAGCCATTGATAAATTTTGTTGTATAGAGCTTGTTCGCTATGTCATTACATCCACTGATAAGAGTTCCACTATTTGGACTCCAGTAATAACCGGAACTTGTTCCAGGGACAGTATTTAGATGAAAGTTATAACCTACAGAGGAGAGATTGCTTAAATGATTTGTAGCGTTTACTTCAAGATTGTACGCATAGCCTGCTGCTAGATTTAACTGTGTCGCAGTAGGAGCGGTAACTCCGGAGAGATTAGTTGTTAACCTTGCCTGTGGTGTCGCAGGGTTTGTTGAATCTGTCTGATTCTGGTCATCAAGGTTTATTAAAAATGCTTCGGGTCTAATGGAGAAATTGTCTCTTGCACAAACAAGTTTTGTGCTTATTCCGTAAACACACTCCATGCATGTTGCCAATTCGGAAGGGGTCATAGCTGAATTAAAAGAAGCACCTGAATTACTGCACCATTGAGCTACAGTATCATTTCCAGGCGCTATATCAACACTGCAATTACCAAGTTTAACTGCATCTGAAAAGTTTAATACATTCCATCTTGTTTCATCATCTTTTACAACTGGTTCGAGCTGTATCAGATCGCCATCATCAGCTCTTACATTGTAGCTTATACGCATTGCAACATTCTCTCTTGCCACTTTGTAAAAGTCTGTATTGTTGGTTGTGAGAGGTGTGACTCCGCTTCCATTTATGATAATCCAAGATCTATCGCTGATTGTGTTGGCTGCTTCACTGCAAGAAGCACTGGTATAGTGAAAAGATTTTAAGTCTAGCATATCTACTCCAACAGCTGTTGTAACACCATTTGTAATATTATGTAAATCAGGATTAGCTGTAAGATTAGAGTCTATAGTCACGATACTTAATTGAGCCTCTCTATTTGTGATTTGAGTGTTGATATTGTAAAAGTAGTTGGTTGAATCTGTGTAGAGTCCGTTTTCAATGATATTAAAAATACCATAAACAGGTTCATAGAGACTTGAACCGCCGCTGCATATCGGTACATCGGTATCTATAATACTAGATCTAGGGACAGTTGTTGTCCTGTTTGCAGATAGGGGAATAATTAAATCATAATTTATTCGTGCATGTATGGGAAGAGTAAGCGTTGAGATTACTGGGTTTATTGAAAAATAGTTGTAAAAATATTCAAAAGCATCGAAAGATGTAATAGGAATAGCTTTTACGTAGCTACTGCTGACATTAAGATCAACATCATTGATTTTAGTCTTAAATAGACTGTTTGGCTCTATAACAGAAACACTCTCTGTAGTGTATGTAGCTTGGGATGTGTTTAAATCTGTAATATCAAGTGTAACATTACTTGCTATGATTTCAGAACTATGGGTGTTTTTGAAATACATTGAAACTTCTACAGGAGAGCTTGTTGAAACATCAGCATTAATAAAGGGTCCCTTTAGAGGATCATAACCCTCTGTTAAATATAATCCATCTTGCTTGTATGCATAATCATAACATATACTAGGTTCCGTAAGACCACTTATCTTATTGACAAAAACTCCAGTATTTAGATTTGAATCTGATGAGTCAGCTATTGCCATCTTAAAGTGGTAAGTTTCGCCTGGAGTCAGTTTGTCTAATGTGGCGTGCAGGGTAGTGGTAAGACCATCATATTCGACAGTTACAGGAGAGGTTCCACCATCATTGTTTTGATCATTATCTATAAAAAAAGCGCTATTGTTGTAATCTACCGTGCCTGTTGCTGGATAGAGCGGTGCATATGAACCGGGACTTCCATTATTTACATGGTTAACGACAACTGTTTTGTAACTGTTAATATCATCTATAGTTACATATGTCTGGTGATCAACAACTCTAGCTATATTATAAACTGTATCTGCGGGTAAGTCTCCACCAGAGATGAAAAATCCAAAGGCATCATTAAATTTTGTACCAACATATTCATGGTACTCTTCAGATGCAAATTGATAATCAATTAATAAAAGTCTTGTATTCTCATCTAATGTTACGTCAAATTCAAAGACAATAGTGTTGTAGTGTGCATTTGCATCAATATTAAGAAGGTCTGCATCATTGTTATTAGGGTTACTTACAGAGTAGTTTTGCGAACTATTTTCGGCAAAGGATTGTGAAACAGACATAGTTGTTAGGATTATACCTTCATCTATTTCCAAACCTGCACCGGCTATACCATTGGAGAAAACACCTCTTTGTGTAGTAGTTCCATAGGTTATTACAGGATTTGTTATTGTTATTCCGACACCAGTAATTTTAGAGGCAAGTTCTTGAGCACTGGAACCTTCCGTATATGTTGCAGCAGCATGTGTTAATGTAGAGAAAAATAAAAGAGTTGAAAAAATAAGCGACTTGAGAGAAAAAATATTAAAAAAGTTCTTCATGAAACTCTCCTCGGGCTTGTGATTAAAAATAAATAATATATTTAAAATCTTTTTGTAACCGGACCATCTTTAGAAGGAAAATTATTGCACACAAAATGAGGGCTCAGTAACAGTTTGGACCATCTAATAACTACATTATACATATAAATGTGCTTAAAAGTAGCTTAATGTAATATTCTTTTGTTTGTATGATAAGTAATTATTTAATAAGTCCTATTTCTTTAAGAAGTAAGTAATTATTTAATAAGTCCTATTTCTTTAAGAAGGTAGATATTTTTTCAGCAACACTGTAGTTTATAGACTCTGTCAAGATGATTTGAGCAGCTTTATTGTTCTGGGTATTAAAAACCATAGGTCCTATAAAGTTTATTACAGAGTCTTCAATAGGTGATTGAATGAGGACTATATTTAAAATAAGTAAGTTTGAATTTTTGTCTATTTGTAGTAGTTTTTGAATCTTATCTGGCACCTCGAAGTCATACTCTCTTAGTACAAAGGGGTCAATCAGGGTGAAAGAGATGTGTTCATCGTCAAGGGATTGCATTTTCATGAAAATATCATCAATTTTCTCTAAACTCACTTTTTTTACATCTTCAAAGCCCAAAATAGGTACACATATATCAAATTTCATAAAAAACCTTATAATAATTTTAGTAATTGTATTGTTAGTAAGCATAAAATGTACCTATTATATTACTTTAATGAAATATGCCGATAATTTAATCTGTGTTATATATCTTTTAGGTAGAATAACAATCTATTTATAATTAGGAATTCATTTGATGAAATTAAAAATCTATTCGATAGTAAGTCTGTTGCTGCTCTCAATGTTATTTACAGGTTGTTCAAAAGAGGTTGAAGAGTATAATAAACCGGCTATTTATTGGTATTCTCAAATAGTAAAGCATGTTTCTCAAGCAGATTTGGAAAGAGCAGACAACTATTACAGCTCACTTCAGGGAGAGCATATAGGTTCCCCTCTCCTACCTGAAGCAACTATGATCTTGGCAATTGCTCACATGTATTATGAAGAGTATCTCTTAAGTGAACACTTCTTAGATGAGTATATTAAGAGATATGCAACTCCAAATGAGAAGGAGGAGGCAGAGTTTTTAAAAATAAAAGCAAAGTATATGGCTCTTCCAAACCCTAGACGTGATCAAGCTTTGATTGATGAAGCTATAAAAAAAGGTGAGCAGTTTAAGTTAAACTACCCAAACTCTATGTACTTGGAAGTTGTAAATACTATGCTGACTCGTCTATATCTTGCACAATATGCACTAAATGAGACAATATCCGATCTCTATGATAGACTCGATAAACCAAAGAGTGCTGAGTATTACAGGTCTGTTAATCCGCAGCCATGGATAGTATCAGACGATATCGATAGAGCAATTGCACCTTGGTACCGTTCTTGGTTTGAAGGTGACGGTACTTCTAGTTGGTATGAGTTTATGATACCAGATACAAAAAGTGTTGTTTCAAGAAACTCTGTTTCAGAAGAAGTAAACAGTAGTCCTAAAAAAAATGATTAAACCATAGAGATGAGGTGAGTAATGAAATTAAGTGATTACAGTGATTTTCCAACAAATCTACCGGTTATAGCAGAAGACGAACTCTTCTTGTACCCTTTTATGATATCACCACTTTTTTTAAGTGATGAGAGTAATATAAATGCTGCTACAAAAGCAATCGAAGATGGCTCTTTAGTTATAGTCTGTCCAACTAAGCCTTTAAGAGAGGGTGAGAGAGAGTTTGAATCTCTTTATAATGCTGGTGTAGTTGGTTCTATAATGAGAAAAGTAGCACTTCCGGACGGTAGAGTAAAGGTTCTTTTTCAAGGTCTTGCCCGCGCTAAAACTATTGCCAAAATTTCAGATACACCCCTTATCGCACATGTGGATATAATAAAAGCTACAAACGTAAGCTCTTTAAAGATAGATGCTATTTTAGAGATAGTTAGAGAGAAGGTTAGAACACTTGCCGCTGTAAGTAACTATTTTCCGCCTGATCTGCTTAGAACTATAGAAGAGAATCATGACCATAATCGTATAATAGATTTAATCTGTTCTACAGTTAAATTAAAAAAAGAGCAGGCTTACGGTCTGTTTGTAGAGTCCGATACGGAGAAAAGATTTTTAGATTTAATAGAGTATCTTATTGATGAAATAGAAGCTAATAAACTGCAAAAAGAGATTCGCTCTAAAGTACATACACATATAGAAAAAGTAAATAAAGAGTATTTTTTAAAAGAGCAGTTAAAGCAGATTCAAAAGGAGCTTGGAAGTGATACTTCAAGAGATGAAGAGATAGAGGAGTATCAGAAAAAGCTTGAATCTAAAAAAGATAAGATGAGTGAAGAGGCATATAAAGAGATAAATAAGCAGATAGAGAGATTTTCTCGCATGCATCCCGACTCATCTGATGCCTCAATGACTCAAACATATTTAGATTGGGTTTTAGAGATTCCTTTTGGAGAGGATAGTAAAAGAGCACTCCATATTAGTGATGTTGAGAAGCAGCTTGACAAAGACCACTTCTCTTTAGAGAAGCCAAAAGAGAGAATAGCCGAGTTTTTTGCTGTAAGAGAGTTAATGGCATTAAGAGGGGTGAAGGGCAACAGCGGTGCTATATTGTGTTTTTCAGGACCTCCTGGTGTTGGTAAAACCTCATTGGCAAACTCTATAGCGGAGGCGCTAAAAAGACCACTTGTCAGGATTGCTCTTGGAGGTCTGGAAGACGTTAATGAGTTAAGAGGGCACAGAAGAACTTATGTTGGAGCAATGCCTGGTCGAATAACTCAAGGTCTGATTGATGCTAAGAAAATGAATCCGGTGGTAGTATTGGACGAGATTGACAAGATTGCTAAAACAGGAAGAGGTGATCCAACATCTGCACTACTTGAGATATTAGACCCTGAACAGAATAAAGAGTTTAGAGACTACTATCTTAACTTCAATATTGATCTATCAAAAGTTATATTTATTGCAACTGCAAATGATGTTGGTAGAATCCCGGCACCGCTTCGTGATAGAATGGAGTTTATTACCGTCAGTTCATATACTCCGCAGGAGAAGTTTGAGATTGCATTAAGATACCTTATACCGCAAGAGCTCAAAAAGCATGGACTTAAGAGATCAGAAGTAACTATTTCAAAGCCTGCGCTAAAAGAGCTTATTCATAGTTATACTCGTGAAGCCGGTGTACGTAATCTTCGCCGTCGTCTTGCCAATATGTCAAGAAAAGTGGCAAGGGAGATTTTAGAAAAGCCAGAGATTAATAAAGTTTCATTGACTCTAAAGAATCTTAAAGAGTATTTTGATAAAACAGTATTTGAGATAGAAAAAACAACAAAAGTTCCAGTTATTGGTGTAGTTAACGGTTTAGCATGGACAGCAGTCGGCGGAGATGTTCTAAAAATTGAGAGTATCCGCATAAAAGGCAAGGGAGTTATGCAGTTAACCGGCAGTCTTGGCGATGTTATGAAAGAGTCAGCTAGAATAGCCTTTAGCGTGGTAAAAACCTTAATAGATACAAAAAAATTAAAAATAGATATTAAAAATATTCCTCTCTCTCTTAAAGAGAAGGAGGAGAAAACAGAAGTAGACTCTAGCGAAGTCTATAAGCGGTATGATTTACATCTGCATGTTCCTGATGGTGCCACTCCTAAAGATGGTCCAAGTGCAGGTATAGCTATGGTTAGTGTTATATCCTCAATACTGAGTTCTAAAAAAATTCGTTCCGAGATAGCAATGACGGGAGAAGTTTCTCTTAGCGGAGATGTCTTGCCGATTGGTGGTTTGAGAGAAAAATTAATTGCAGCACATAAAGCTGGAATGACTAAAGTATTAATACCGTTAAAAAATCATGAAAGAGATTTAGAAGATATTCCAACTGAGATAAGAGAGAGTATTGAGATTATGCCTGTGAGCAGAGTAGAAGAGGTTTTAGACCAAATTCTGGTTTAAGCCTCTTTAAGAGTAAAAGTTTTAAAAAATAATTGATGCTATTTTTTGAGTTAAATCAGCATTTCGTATAGGTTTCATTAAAAATCCGTTAGCCCCTAGTTCAAGAGCTTCTGCTCTTTTGGTCTCATCGGTTGTTAATACGATGATTGGAACTTGCTCTATATTGTCATCTGAACGCACAACTTTAAGCATCTCTAAACCATTCATAACCGGCATAAGTATATCCAAAAGAATAAGGTTGATATCAGGCCTTACTTTTATTTTGTCTATAGCGTCAGCTCCATTCTTGGCCTCTATGACCTCTTTGACGTTTGGGTCCTTCATAAGCATTGATTTTAAAAGTTTGAGATTGATTATATCATCATCTACTGCTAAGATTATTAGTTCTTTTGACATTGTTTTACCTTTTAAAGATATTTAGTAAATATAGATTTTAATAAATCTTTGTTTACTACATTATTGATTATTTCATCTACATACTCTATATGCTCAAAAGTGTTTTTTTGCATAGAGTCATCTATAAGTACAATATGAGAGTCAAGCCCGTTTGAGTCGCTTAATTTTCTAATATTTGAAGATATATATGATATATCTATATCTCTGTACTCCTTATCAAAGAGTACAACTTTATAGGAGTAACTATTTATAAGCTCTTCGAAATTTGTCTTTGAAGAAGCAACTTCATATGTTAAGCCATCCATTCCTTCTATTATTTTAGTGTAAAGTCTTGTTTCAAATTTACTTTTTTTAGCTATTAGTATATCTGCTTTGTACTCTGCATCACTTATCTGCTCTTTAGAGAGTTCTTTTGGTTCATTGGACTCATCTTTGAGCTCTTGAAGTTCAGCAACTTCTGCCCTCTCGATTGAATCACTAAAATTATTTTCAGGTAGCTCTTTTGAGAGTGTTTTAGTTTGTGGTGCTAAATCACTCTCTTCAACAATATGGTCTGATAAAAAGAGGTTAAGCAGAGAGATTATCTCTGAACGTACAAGAGGCTTAGTAGTGTATTCATCAAGACCGGCAGACAAGAACTTTTCTCTATCTCCTTTGAGGGCATTAGCTGTTAATGCAATAATAGGAATATGTTCTTTGTCGTAATCCTTTTCCCACTCTAAAATTTCTAATGTTGATTCAACACCATCTAAAAACGGCATCTGAATATCCATAAATATGATATCAAAATTTCCATCTTTTCTCTTTTGAAATGCTTCGAGCCCATTGTTTGCAATTGTAACACTCAAGCCTAAATCTTCTAGTGTTCTTTGAATAAGTTTCTGATTTATAATATTATCTTCAGCAACAAGTACATTTGCAATAAATTTTGATTTGTTCGAGTCAAATTTCTTTCGGGACTCTTTTTTTACAATTTGTGCAGCCGAATTTAATAGGACGTAATTCTCCAGTGTCTGCTTAAGTTTTGAGGAGTGTATAGGCTCGTATAGAGTTTTAAATATATCAATATTTAAAGCATCTATTTTTTTCATTAGGTTTGATTTTGTTAAGATTACAAGCTCTTGTGAAAGCTTTGCAAACTCAGGAAGAGTCTCTTCTGTTACATAGTCATAATCAATAAACAGAAGATTATAGTTTGTCTCTTTTTGAAGAAGTGGAACCTTTTTAATATCTTTAAATGTTGTATAGCCTACGCCATAATACTCAAGATACTCTCTTAAATATTTGTCCTGTTTTTTAATTTTAAGTGAATCACTTAAGATAAGTGCATTAAGGTTACTGAAGGTGTTCTCAGAGCTTTCATTAAGTGTTTCAACCTCTTCAAGTTCAAGGGTAAAGAAGAATGTCGTACCCTCTCCGAGTCTACTCTCTAAGTCAAGTTGACCGCCCATCAATTCTATAAAATTACTAGAAATTGTAAGCCCAAGACCTGTTCCGCCATACTTACGTGTAATTGATGTGTCAGCCTGAGAAAATGCTTCAAAGATTTTAGATTTTTGCTCATTTGTGATGCCGATACCGCTATCTTGAATCTCAATTTTAATCTTTGTTTGACCAATAGCAGTAGATTTAATTTTTCTGATATTAACATTAATAGAACCGGCATTATTGGTGAATTTGACAGCATTAGAGAGAAGATTAATGATAACTTCTTTAATTTTAGTTGGGTCACCTTTTAATGGAAATTCCAGATGCGGATCAACGAAACAACCAAGGTTAATATGTTTTTCACTGGCTCTTACAGCATAGACTTCAACAGCACTTTCAAACTCAAGAATTGGATTAAATGCAACATGCTCTATCTCAAGTTTATTGCTTTCAATTTTAGAAAGGTCAAGAATATTATTTATAATCTCAAGGAGGTTCTCTGAACTTTTTTCAATAATATCTACGAATTCGCTCTGTTCTTCTTCTAAACCAGAGTCTTTTAGGAGTTCTGTAAATCCAACAATTCCATTTAAGGGTGTACGAATCTCATGTGACATATTTGCCAAAAACATTGATTTTGCTTCACTAGCTTCTTGAGCTGAGCGTTTGTCTCTTCTGGTCTGCTGAATAATATCCTCAAGAAGTTCATAGGCTAAATCAGTACCTTCTGATGTATGCAGGTTTATCTTGGTGTTTTGAGACTCAGAGTCTTCAGCAACTTTTTTAAGTACATTTTCAAGGTGTCTAATATTGTTTGCAATCTCATTCGAGAGCAGATATCCAAGAATTCCTAAGATAATAGCAATAAGCCAGACACTGAATGTAATCACTAAAACCTGCAGTGAATTTCTCTGTACCTCTTGTGACCTGTTGTCCATAGCAGTTAAGAGTAGGTCTTCCGCCTTTGAAATAATATTAATCTTCTCTGACAACATAGTAAACCAAATGCCAGAGCTAATATCATACTCTCCTTTGTCAGAAACAGTAATAATTGCTGTTCTTTCACTGTTTATATCTTCAAATAGTTCAACAGTCTCCTGATTATTGAATAGATTGTTAAGCTTAATTAATAGACTTTTTTTCTGTAAGCCATCGTAATTAAGAGCATCAGCTTTACCGATAATAGAAATCCACTCATTTAAGTCATCACTTGTTAGTTTTGTTGAACGTGCAATAATATAAGAAATTTTACCTCTCTCAATCCCTGAGGCCTCTTTAGCGCTAACCATGGAAATATATAGAGAGTAGAGCTCATTAATCTCTTTATCGACTTGATTTTTTGTGATTTGTTCTAGTTGTTTAATGAATTGTTCTTGAGCAGCAACATATACATCGATGAACATTGAATTAAATTCAATTTTATGCTCATCAACAAGCGGTCTGATTGCCTGAATTTTACTCATTGTTTGTTGAATACTCTCTATGTTAGAACATGCCAAACAGCTTGAACTCTTTTTATTATCCGTATGTGTGTGGAGTATCTCTTTATTTTGTGAAATTTTAATGTATTGAGATACTGTCTTATCAACAATCTTTCTCTGTTCATTCAGAGACTTTAAAATATTTTCTGTTTTGTTACCGAGGTACATTGCACTCATACCGCGTTCACGAGCAACGTTTCCAATAATCTCGTTTAGATGTCTATTTTGGTTTAGTCTATCTTGCAGCTGCTCGGCCGCTTTATACTCTATAAATGAGCTGTAGACATAGTAACTTGTCATTGAAAAGAGTACAATTATTGGTAAAAGACTAATTAGTCTTAGTCTGTTCTTTAATCCAACTTGCATTACTTACTCCTCTGTATTTGAGAGTATTGTGAGTTTTGAGATTATGTCATCAATAAAACCTTTAAGGGTGGTTGAGTCTGTGGAGTTTATAATAGCTTCTAAATCCTCATCCAACTTATGAACTCTCATATTTTCACTCATCCCTTTCAACTTGATGGCAGCACTTTTGCATGCGTTTAAGTCATCTTTTTCAATAGAACTAATCATTGAATCAGAGAGCTCTTTAGCCTCATTCAAATAATCTTTAAAGAGCTCGTTAAAGCTATCTATATCTAGCCCAATATCATTTGCTATTAGCTCTTTATCGTAAATTATGGCAATGTCTAGAGCCTCCTCTTGAATGCTCTCTTGAGTCATATCTATAGGGTTATCTAAAATTGATAAATCCTCATCACTTATCTCACTCTCTTGCATAGTTATTTCGGGCTTTAAAAACTCATCATCTTCCAACTCAAGAACATCTATAGAATCAGGAACTTGCGAATCATCAACGTCAATAATGTCTTGAGCCAAATCTAACTCTTCTACTGTTGGCTCATCGATTTTTTCTACTACCTCTTTAACTTCAGACTCTTGTGAGTTTAGTTTTTGTGTTACGTCATTTTCAACATCTTTTAGTGATAAAACAAAATCCTCTTCTGAATCATCTTCATCAACTATAGGCTCAGTTACTGAAACCTTTTTATTAGATAACCTATGAATAATTCTGTATAGCCTGTCAAGGTTTTCTTCAATCTCAAAATCATTGTCAGATGAGTTGATTATTGTTAAGGCATCTAGGGCATCTTCTACTCGCAAGTTTGCCGCAACACCTTTAAGTTTATGAGACTGTATTCTTAGATTATCCATATTCCCACTCTTAGCAGACTCATAAAGCTCATTTTTGAAGCTAGTAGCCTGAGCGATAAAATCTTGAATAAACTCCTCTACAAGATCAATTGGCAGTCCTAAATCCTCTGAGGCTACTTTTGGATTATATATATAATTAGCAAAAGGACCATCCTCTATAATCTCATCCTTTGGTTCACTCTCAGCTTCAGTTATATTTATTGGCTCATCTGTTTGGAGAACTTCATCAGTTTCTCTTATATACTCGCTATCTTCTAAAGAGTCCTCTTCTATCTCAATATCAAGAGGTATATCAAGGCCTAAATCAGGCTCTGGTATTGTCTCTTCGTAGGCATCTTTAACTATACTTGGGCTTGGAGACTCATCCACACTCTCATATGGGTCAAAAGAGACTTCGCACTTACTCCCCTCAGTTATCGTTTGGGAAGGATCAGTAAATATCTCAGTTGAACCTGATATGGTTTTCGGTGCAGCTTTTTTGATTATGTCCCCAGAAATTTTCTCATTTTGAGCATGAGAGAGAGCTCTAATATCGGGCATATTTACTATATATGCTTTTTGAGATGGATTGTCAACTAAGAATATTGTTTGGATATCTAAGGATGTTGCATAGTTCTTACCCTTGATATTAATAATTGCTTTTGAATCTATTCCACTCTCATTGCATAGGATATAATCAATCCAGTGTACATGTTGAAAGTTATGAATAAAACCGGGTGTTTTTACGAAAAGGTCTGCAAAATCAGCTGATTCAGCACGAAGTTCTGCCAAGTTTGAAAGGTCAAGAGCTTTTAAATCGCTTTCATCAATTCCTAAAAATTCTTTTTGATAGTTATATATCAGCATATTTAACCTTTATCTTGTGCTATTGTTTTTAATTTGGTCTATTATTTTCTTGTATATTTTTTCTTGGAGAAGGCTTGCTTACCGATATATATCCTGTTATCTGCTCTTGTTCGTCAAATATTGGTGTTATTTCCATATCAACCCAGTAGTAGCGACCGTCTTTTCGTAGATTTTTAAGCATACCGTTCCAAACTTGGCCATCATTTAAAGATTTCCACATCTTTATAAAGGTAGTCTCTTGGACATCAGGATGTCTTATTATTCTGTGATGAGTACTTATAAGTTCACTGAGTTCATATCCAGATATTTCACAAAATTTTCTATTGGCAAAAGTTATATTACCCCTGACATCTGTTTGACTTATTGCTACTTTATTCGCAAAAATAAACTCCTCATCCAACGGTATGACTTTTTCCATAAAAACCCTTTAAATATAGCCAGTATTATAAATTTCACTAAATATATCATTAATAGTTTAAAAAAAAACTTATTTATAAATATTTTTTATTATATTCGCATCTTTTAAGTTTAAAATAGAACTTATCTCTTCAAGACTCAATGTTTTTAGTGCTTCAAATGTTCCAAAGTGGTTTAATAGTTTTATAATTTTTGCCTGGGAGATCCCTTTTAATGTTAGAAGTCTACTCTCTTGGTCAAGCTTTAGTTTTGTTTTCTTGTGAAAATTAATAGCACATCTGTGAGCCTCATCTCTTAGATTCTGTACCCACTGAAGCCGTTTGTCACTGTTTTTGAGTCTAAAAGTATTGTTCTTTGCATGTAAAATATCATTTGCTTTGCCTTTTGCACGGTGAGCCTTAGCATCTATTTTCTCTTTTGAGATTGCAATAACATCCAAAAAGACACCATTAGACTCTAAAATTTCAACCGCCAAGCTTAGTAGTGTACTCCCCCCATCTAGTACCCACAAATCAGGCGGAGAGTTTTTTGAAAAACTTTCAACTCTTCTTGTCAATGTTTCTCTCATCTGTGAGTATTCATCCTTTGATTCAAGATGATATGTTCTGTAGCTTTTTTTGTCAAATTTTCCATTTTCATAGACTGCCATTGCGCCGACCGTTGCTACTCCTGACATGTGAGAATTGTCAAAAATTTCAACACGAGAAGGAGTTCTTTCTAGTTCAAACAGCTCTTTTATTTCAGATAGTATTTTAATATTATCTTGAGTTATGTCTTTTTTTAGAAGTTCTGTTGCATTCATTATTGCTAAGTCAACAAGATGCTTTTTCTTCCCTATTTTGGGCACCCTTATCTGCGCTTTTTTCTCAAAAAGAGTTGTTAGATGTTGCTCTATAATATCTCTGTCTTCAAATTCAGCTCCAACAAGTATCGGTGCAATAATCGGTGGTTTTTCATCTGCATAAAACTCCATAAGGAGTCTCTGATATATCTCATTTTCATCATAACCGACATTAAGTTGTATGTAGTCATGAGAAGATGAGATTATCTTTCCGTTTCTCATAAATATTCTAACAACAACTGCTCTGTTTTGCGTATTTTGGAGAACAAAAATATCATAATTCTCACTGCTGGCAAAGTCTATTTCACTTTTAATCTCGCTTTTGTTTATCCTATCGATTCTGTCTCTTAACTCTCCTGCCTCTTCATAGCGTTGATTCTCCGCATAAAAGGACATTCTCTCTTGAAGTCTGCTTACAAGTGTTTTCTTATTTTGTATTAGTTGCTCTGCTAAATCAAGCTCTTTTTTGTACCTGACATGTGAGACCTCTAGCTCACATGGACCAAGGCATTTGTCAATTTGGTGGTAGAGACAAAGTTTTTTTGATTTTAAACACCCTTTTTTTTGTACAAGTTTGCATATCTCATAGATAGAATCTAAGATATCTCTAGCTCCGACAGAATAGGGTCCATAGTATTTAATCTCTGATGATTTTATGATTTTTCTGGTTATATCAAACCTTGGATAGTTTTGAGAGTTGTCTATATAAATATATGGATATGTTTTGTCATCACGCAGTAAAATATTGTATTTAGGATTTAACTGTTTAATTAGTGAGTTTTCAAGTATCAATGCATCATGCTCGCTATTTACAACTATGTAGTTCATAGAAACAGTTTGATTTATCATTTTGGTGATTCTAAGTGAAAGGTTGGGTTTAGGAGCTAGTTTAGGGCTAAAACTAAAATAACTTTTAACTCTCTTTGATAGGTTTTTTGCCTTGCCAATATAGAGGAGATGCCCGTTTTTGTCAAAATATTGATAGATTCCGGCAGAAGCGGGAAGCTGTTTTATAGATGATTCAAGCTTCATTATTTATTGTTCACCTCTTCATTTGACTCTTTAATTATTTTTTGAATTGACATTACAAGCTCTCTAAGTTTCGTCTCTTTAATATTTACTTCAATACTTCCGCTTGCCCGCTCTTTATAAGAGTGCTTGGTTGCTTTGATCTGCTTATGCTGTTTTTTTGGTGAGTGAGTTACAAATGCTTTTATATCATCGAATAAATCTCTTTCGGACTCCATACATTCATCTGGCATATGAAAATTTAAAGCACTTTTAATACTTTGTATATTATTATCAAACTCTTGTTTTCCAACAGGATGATTAAATACAAAAAAAAGAGTTCTATTTTTTATATAGGCAAAGTTAATCATCGCCTGTACAGGTGGAGTAAACATAGACTGTACAGTTTTAATACACTTATAATAAGATAATTTAGAGAATTGAGGTCTACCTTGAATAGAGTTGATAATTTGACTAGCGTTTTTCATTTAACAATTATAGCAATGTTTTTATTAAGTTTTAGTGGATGTGGATATAAAGCCAGTCCATATTATCTGCAAGAGGCACCAAAGAGTGATAAAAATATAGAGTTTATCATTAAGAAGCCAAGCAACGACAGCAGTGCAACTACTCATGAGAAATAGATGAAATATGATGTGATAATAGTTGGTGCAGGAGTTGCCGGTCTTTATGCCGCCATGCATCTGCCCAGAGATAAAAAAGTTCTTATTATAAATAAAAGAGAGACCTTTAAATGCAATAGTTTTTATGCTCAAGGGGGTATAGCCTTAGCCATTGATGATGAGGATATACCCCTGCATATAAAAGATACTCTTGACGCCGGTGCCGGTCTTTGTGATGAAGAAGCTGTTAAGGTCTTAAGTGAGAGTTCGAGAGCAATTATTGATGAGTTGATAACTCGTGGGTTTGAGTTTGATAAAAATGAAAAAGGGGAGCTGCTTTATACAAAAGAGGCTGCACACTCTAAAGAGCGAATTCTTCATGCCGGAGGTGATGCAACAGGGAGGTATATGCACTATTTCCTACTTGAGCAAAACCAGCATCCAATGCTTACAGATGCAAGAGTTGTTGATTTACTTATAAAAGATGGTGAGTGCTATGGAGTTACGGTTTTAGACCATAGACAGAGCAGAAATATATATGCTGAGGATGTTATAATCGCAAGCGGAGGAGTCGGTTCTCTTTATGAGTACCATACAAATGCTCCCTGTATCAGCGCTGATATGCAAGGACTTTGTGTTTTAAAAGGAATAGAACTTGAGAATATGGAGATGATGCAGTTTCATCCGACTGTATTCGTAAAGAGTGAGTATGCCCAAAAACTATTGCTTACAGAAGCCTTGCGTGGGGAAGGGGCTACCATAGAAGATGAAAATGGAAAAAGATTTTTGTTTGATTATGATGAGCGAGCCGAACTTGCATCGCGCGATATAGTCAGTAAGGCTATATATGATTATAGTAAAAAGACGGGACTTAAAGTTTATCTCGCTTTTAATAACTTCGAGTATCACTACTTTACTCAAAGGTTTCCTAATATATTTAAGAACCTACAAGATTTAGGCTTTGACGTCCCAACTCAAAGAGTACCTATATCCCCGGCATTTCATTACGCCATCGGCGGAATAAAAACAGACTTGAACGGCAGAGTCCCTAAGGTCAAAAATCTTTATGCAATCGGAGAAGTAGCATCTACTAAAGTTCACGGTGCAAACAGACTCGCTTCAAACTCTCTTTTGGAGGGTTTGGTATTTGCAAAAAAAGCTGCAGAGGAGATACTAAAAAACGAGTCTGATAAAAAAGAAGTTAAATTTGAAGTCGGTAATGAGGTAATGAGTTTTAAAGATGACAAGGAGAAAAAAAATCTGCTTCGTAAAATAATGTGGGAAAATGTCTCGATTGTAAGAACAAAAGGAGGTTTAAATGATGCATTAGAACAGATTAATGCTCTATTAAATGAAAAAATTGGTAAACTGTTGAAGTTTCGTTTAGTTACCGCAAAAGAGATTGTTCTCTCAGCCTTGTCTAGAGATAAGTCGATTGGGGTACATTTTATAAAAAAGGATAGTTATGATTAAATCATTGATGCTGCTGCTGTTGGGTATTAATATGGCCTACGCTAGTTCTGGAGGCTCTGCTGAGGTAATTCCGGATTTGACTATGACATGGGTTGGGTTCACATCCCTTGCCATATTTGTAATTGGATATTATTTTGTTGCGACGGAGGAGCAGTATCACATTGATAAGGCTAAGCCAGCCCTGTTTATCGGTACATTCCTGTTTCTGTTGATAGGTGCATACTATGTGATGAATGATTTAAATATAGATCTTGTGCATATTGAAGCAGAGCATCTGATACTCGAGATCGCAGAGATATTTTTCTTCTTGTTTGTAGCGATGACGTATATAGAGACACTCATTCATATGAATGTTTTTGAAAAATTGAAGTACAATCTAGTATCTAAGGGTTACAACTACAGAAAACTGTTTTGGTTGACCGGATTTTTAGCCTTCTTTATATCGCCGATTGCAGATAACTTGACAACAGCTCTTATTCTCTCTACAGTATTAGTTACTATTGAGAGAGAAAATAAGAACTTTTTGATTCCTGGTGCGATTAACATTGTTGTCGCAGCAAATGCCGGCGGTGCATGGAGTCCTTTTGGAGATATCACTACACTTATGGCATGGACAGCCGGTAAAGGGCATTTTATTGATTTCTTATACTTGTTCCCTGCTTCTATAATCGGATACTTGGTAACTGCTTTTTTACTAAGCAAGTTTGTGCCAAGAACCAAGCCAGACTTTGATGTAGCTAAAGAGAAGGTTCCAAAATTGATGAAAGGAGCGAATGTTGTTACTGCACTTGGTGTTTTCACTATCGCTTCTGCCGTTATTTCTCACCAAGTTCTTCATCTTCCGGCTATGTGGGGAATGATGTTTGGTTTGGCTGTCTTAAAACTTTATCAGTATAATTTAAAGATAAAACACAACTCAAAGCTTAATATCTTTGAGTCAATGAGTAAAATAGAAAACAACACTCTTCTATTTTTCTTTGGTATTTTATCTGCTGTTGGAGCACTATATTTTCTAGGCTGGTTAGCATTAGCTGCAGTAGTTTATGATCCTTCAGTTCTTGGACCTACCTGGTCAAATATAGGGGTCGGCTTTATATCAGCAATAGTTGATAATGTTCCAGTTATGTCAGCAGTCTTGAAAGCGTCACCGCATATGGGACTTGATCAATGGATGCTCGTTACACTTACAGCCGGTGTCGGTGGTTCATTGATTAGTTTTGGTTCCGCTGCAGGTGTCGGCGTTATGGGTAAACTACCGGGTATATACACATTTGGTGCTCATATGAAATATGCTTGGACTATCTTAATAGGTTACGCTGTCTCAATTGTTGTTTGGTATATTCAATATGAGATTTTTGGTATTTATATCAAATATTAAATAATTTTAGCCTGCTGCAGGTAAGGAGAGTTAGTTTCCCTACCTGTATTAGCGTTAACTTCTATAAGAGTCTTCACTCCCTTGTTATTATAAAATAAAATTTCTTTTATATCAAATTTTAATCTTAATTATTGTATCCTTCGACTATTAAAAGGGTATATCCCTCCACTCGTTTTAAAGGCATTTAAATGACAAATGTTAGCATCATAGTTTTAGATTTTGGTTCTCAGTATACGCAACTTATCGCTCGTCGTCTTCGTGAAGATAAGATTTATTGTGAAATTCTTCCATATCATGCAAAAGTTGAAGATATCAGAGCAAAAAACCCTAAGGGTATTATCTTTAGTGGTGGTCCATCTTCTGTTTATGATAAAGATGCTTATGAAGTAGATCAGGCTATTTACAAACTTGGTCTTCCAGTTCTTGGTATCTGTTACGGTATGCAGAGAATAGCGGTAGACTTCGGCGGAAGTGTAATTCGTTCTGATCACCATGAGTACGGAAAAGCTGAACTAAAAATAGAAAATGTGCAGAACTGCTCACCTCTTTTAATGAGTTGTGATGATGGTCGTATTGTTTGGATGAGCCATAGTGATAGAGTTGATCAGTTACCAGAAGGCTTTAAACCTATTGCAACTTCAGACAACTCTCCATATGCAGCAATAGCAAATGAAGAGAAACATATCTATGCTATGCAGTACCATCCGGAGGTTCAACACTCTGAAGAGGGTTATTTAATGCTTCGTAACTTTGCAAAAAATATTTGTGGGGTAACAGAAAAGTGGAAGATGGAGCACTTCTTAAAAGAGCAGATTAAAACTATTCGAGAAAAAGTAGGTGATGGTAAAGTTCTTTGTGGGCTAAGCGGCGGGGTTGACAGCTCTGTTGTTGCCGCTATGCTTTATGAAGCAATCGGTGACCAATTAGTACCTGTGTTTGTGGATAACGGTCTTTTACGTAAAGGAGAGAGAGAACAGGTTGAAGATGTATTTAAGCTTAACTTGAAAGTGCCTTTGGTTGTTATAGATGCAAAAGAGGCTTTTTTGAGTAAGTTAGCCGGTATTAGTGATCCAGAGAAAAAGCGTAAAATAATTGGACATACTTTCATAGAAGAGTTTGAAAAAGAGGCTAAAAAACATGATGGTATTAAGTTTTTAGCACAGGGTACACTCTATCCGGATGTAATTGAGTCTATCTCTGTAAATGGTCCTTCTGAAGTTATTAAGTCTCATCATAATGTCGGGGGTCTTCCAGATTGGATGGATTTTAAACTTATTGAGCCTCTTCGTGAACTCTTTAAAGATGAGGTTCGTAAAATAGGTTTAGAGCTTGGTCTTCCAGAGAGTATGATAAATCGTCATCCATTTCCTGGACCGGGTCTTGCAATTAGAATAATGGGTGATGTTAATGAGCCGGATTTAACACTTCTTCGTGAGGCTGATGTTATTTTGCTTGATGAACTTAAAGCAAGTGGATACTATGCTAAAACTTGGCAGGCATTTGTAGTCTTGTTAAATGTAAAATCTGTTGGTGTTATGGGCGATAACCGTACATATGACAACACAGTTTGTGTTAGAGTTGTTGAAGCAGTTGATGGGATGACAGCAACCTTCGCTCACCTTCCACACGATTTACTGGAGAGAATATCAAGAAGAATCATCAATGAGGTTGATGGTATAAACCGTGTTGTTTATGATATTTCATCAAAACCACCGGCAACAATCGAGTGGGAATAAAATCATTTAATATTTCAAACACTTTTAAATGATTAAACCGCCAGCATAGTTTACTATAGCTTATGGCTTAAAACATTCCAAATTGCACTAAACTATTGATGATTTAGACTTTCTAGATATTGGAGATTTACATGTGCCAGAACGAAGTGACAAATGCCCATGGGGTGTCAAAACAAATCTACCTCTTTGCCACCTCACAAAGCCCATATGCAAAAAACATCAAATCTTTAGAAGTAAGATTTTTAAAACCGACCATTGATTTTTCTAAGTATGACCACTTGATTATCACATCAAAACAGGCTGTAAAAGGTTTGCAACAGTATAATAAAAAAGATTTCATAGAGATACCAGCTCTTTGTGTTTCAGTTAAAACCGCAACAGCATATGAAGATTATGGCGGTAAGATTTTGGCTGTTGGAGATGGGCACGGCAATAATCTTATAAAAAATATCAAAGAGTTTGCTAAAGATACAAAATGGCTATATTTAAGAGCAGAGACTATAGCCTCTGATTTTGTTAAAATAGCTCAAAACAGTGCTTATCAAATAGATGAAGAGATTCTTTATATAAGTGAGTGTTCAGAGGAGATTTTAAATATAAGAGTAGATGATAACTCTACTCTTATATTTACCTCTCCTTCATCAGTAGAGTGTTTTTTGAAAAACAACACAATAAATCCAAATGCTAAAGTTGTAGTCATCGGAAAAACTACTGCAAACTCCTTGCCTGACTGGGTGGAGTATTTAGTGTCTGAAAAAACTTCAATAGAGAGCTGTATAGAATTAGCGCTTACACTTTAAAAAAAAACAAGTTTCATTCCTGTATAATTATACTAATAGTCTGAGTGGTTCGATATATCGTACTAATGAGGGTTCTACATTTTCAAACTGCGAACAAGTAGATTTCTTGTGTGTCGGTGTTATCGTTTGAGATATGTTAACTCTGTCGAGATAATGCTGCCGTTAGAGACTTCTCTCTTCGCCCAAATTCGGCTTTTAGAACCAAGCCAAATACGAGACGGCTACTCGGGCTACTTCACTCTTAATGCTTTTAATCGTTTAATATACAAAATGGTGTTGAAAACGTAAGAGTAGTAACTACCCATTATTTAGTCTCTTTAGAGATGCTCTATCTATATTTTAGGTAAAATGTTTTTAAGCCTTTAGTTACGCCAATTCAAATAGTAAGTGCAACACCTGATTAAACTGCTACATAAGATTTCGTAATTGTATCGAAAAATACTTCTGCCGGCGTTTTGTATCCGAGAACTTTTCTAGGTCTACGGTTTAACTTGT
>Ga0316207_10000154_pt1 | contig 139953 bp, 133 predicted proteins | sample 6weekpyrite_MG_FD_204943 | JGI IMG/M metagenome (GOLD analysis project Ga0316207, IMG submission 204943) | Microbial mat bacterial communities from mineral coupon in-situ incubated in ocean water Damariscotta River, Maine, United States -... | ecosystem: Environmental > Aquatic > Marine >... | reverse complement strand
TCGCCGAAGAGCTAGCGCTACCGCCAGTAAAGGTTCATTGTTCAGTATTAGCCGAAGATGCGATCAGCGCGGCGGTAGAAGATTACCTTAGCAAAAAGTAGGCGGGAAAGTAGAGGCTAGCTTTAGCTAAAGTTAGCTCCTGCGGATGATTAAGGGTTGTTTTTGTTTGTAAAGGCTTGATGAAATTTAATCGTATATTTTTAAGTATAAAACCGAGATAGCAATCATGGCAGTATCAATTACAGAACAAGGCGCAAAACGCGTAAATGAATTTCTGGCAAATCGCGGTAGCGGAGTCGGTGTACGCCTGGGTGTAAAAACCACCGGATGTTCTGGCATGGCTTATGTAATCGAATTTGTTGATGAAATAAATACAGATGAAGATGAAGTATTTGAAAGCAATGACATAACCATTGTCGTCGATAAAAAAAGTTTAGTTTACATTGATGGCACCGAGATGGACTTCGTAAAAGAAGGATTAAACGAAGGTTTTGAATTTAAAAATCCAAATGAAAAAGACGCCTGCGGATGCGGTGAAAGCTTCACGGTTTAATTTTTTATTAAAAAATAAGTGAATGCAAAAATCTAAATTTTATATTAATTATTTTGTAGTTACTTGCGCATATTCGCGTTCATTTTCAGTTTCTTTTTCTTTTATTTTTTTGATTTTAAAAACACAATGCCAAACCCAATCTTAAAACAAAACTATTTTGAAATTTTCTCTCTGCCAATTTCAACTGCACTTGATTTAACCAGGCTAAAAGAAAAAAATCATGAACTACAACAACAAGTTCACCCGGATCGTTTTGCAAACAGTAACGATGCAGAAAAACGTGAAGCCATGCAAATTACTTCATGGGTAAATGAAGCCTATAATACATTAAAATCTCCCGTATTACGTTTGCAATATATGCTGGCTTTAAAAGGCGTAGAAATGGAAGGCGAAACAGACACCGCTATGGACGGTGCATTTTTAATGCAGCAAATGGAATTGCGTGAAGAAATTGCCGATGTGAAAAATCAGTCGGATTCATTGGATGTATTAGATACGATGAGCCGGGATTTAAAAAATCAGGCGGAGAATTTAGTGTTAAGTTTTGCTGATTTTTATCAGCAAGATGAATTAGTTAAAAGTCGTGAAGTGGTGCGTAAATTACAATTTATTAATAAAGCGCAAAAAGAAGTTAGCGATATTACCGAACAATTAGAAGACGAATTAATTTAATGGCGTTATTACAAATTTCAGAACCGGGTCAGTCAACTAAACCGCACGAACACAGGTTTGCGATTGGCATTGATTTGGGTACAACTAATTCATTAGTTGCCTCGGTGCGCAGTGGGCAATCCGGTACGTTGCCGGATGAAGACGGTGTGCATTTGTTGCCATCGGTTGTGCAATATAAAGCGGATAAAATTATTGTCGGTACGCAAGCCAAACAAAATCAAATAACCGATCCATTAAATACGATTTCATCTATTAAACGTTTAATGGGGCGGGGCATCGATGAATTGAAATCCCAGTTTAAAAATTTAAGTAATGTGTTGCCTTACGAGTTTGCACAAACCGATTCGGCTATACCCAAAATTAAAACCGCAGCGGGTGATAAAACCGCTATAGAAGTTTCAGCAGATATTTTAAAAGCCTTAAAGCGGCGCGGTGAAAAAACTTTAGGTGACACGCTTGAAGGCGCAGTAATTACCGTGCCTGCGTATTTCGACGATGCACAGCGCCAGGCCACTAAAGATGCGGCAACGTTAGCGGGTATTAATGTTTTACGATTGTTAAATGAGCCAACTGCAGCAGCAGTTGCTTATGGTTTAGATGCAGGTGCAGAAGGCATCGTTGCGGTTTATGATTTAGGTGGAGGCACATTTGATATCTCAATTATGCAGCTTAAAAAAGGTGTGTTCGAAGTTTTGTCTACGGGCGGCGACAGTGCTTTAGGCGGCGATGATTTTGATCATGCGATTGCTGAGTGGATTATAAAACAAGCGGATGTTAAGCCGGCGGACTTGAGTTCTGGTTTGTTGCGTTTGGTTTTGCATGAAGCCTGTATAGCCAAAGAGGCGTTAAGTGAAGCAGAGCAGGTGACAATTAATATTGAATTTTCGAATAATAAAAACTGGTCCGGTTCGTTAAGTCGTGATGATTTAAATGCATTGATTGATCCGCTAATTAAAAAATCACTGCTGTCCTGTCGTCGTGCGTTACGCGATGCGGAAGTTGAAAAAGATAAAGTAGTAGACGTAGTGATGGTCGGTGGTTCAACTCGTGCATTACGCGTGCGTGAAAAAGTCGCAGAGTTTTTTGAGGCTGATATAAAAGTCGATATTGATCCGGATAAAGTGGTTGCTATTGGAGCGGCGATTCAGGCCAATGCTTTGGTGGGAAATGATTCTGATGGAAACTTATTGTTAATGGATGTGTTGCCATTGTCTTTAGGTATAGAGACTATGGGCGGTTTATCTGAAAAAATTATTTCACGCAATACGCCGATTCCTGTTTCTAGAGCACAAGAATTTACCACCTATAAAGATGGTCAAACCGCAATGGCTTTGCACGTAGTGCAGGGTGAACGTGAGTTGGTTGATGATTGTCGGTCGTTGGCAAAATTCGAGTTGCGTGGTTTTCCTTCGCACGTTGCGGGTGCTGCAAGAATTCGCGTAACCTTTCAAGTTGATGCAGATGGTTTGTTAAGTGTTTCAGCCAGAGAAGAAGTGTCGGGCGTTGAAGCCAACGTAGCAGTTAAACCATCTTACGGTTTGCAGGATGCGGAAATTGAAGCGATGTTAAAAGCTTCAATGGAATTTGCCGGTGAAGATAAAGATGCACGCAGTTTACGCGAACAACAAGTTGAAGCTGATCGAGTTTTAGAAGCGATTGACTCTGCAATGGCAGATGACGGCGAAGAAATGTTAAGCGCAGATGAGCGTGAAAAAATTCAGCAAGTGCGTTCGGAGTTAGCGATTGCAAGACACAATGCAACTGAAACACAAGTGTTAAAAGATGCCATGTTAAAACTGGAAAAAGTCAGCGCTGAATATGTCGCGCGACGTATGAATGCCAGTGTGCAAAAGTCGATGGCCGGGCACCAGGTTGAAGAGTTTAATAAATAACTTGTTTGAGAAAAGCTAAAAGATTGCTTTTGATTCTAAGTCAAAAATAAATTAAGTTTAATGTAAAGAGAGATTAAAAATGCCGCAGATTATATTCCTGCCACACGAAACACTTTGCCCGGAAGGGGCTGCCTTTGATGCAGAAAAAGGTGAGACTATTTGCGATGCTGCGTTGCGTAACGATATCGAAATAGAGCATGCCTGTGAGAAATCCTGTGCTTGCACAACCTGTCATGTTTATGTGCGCGAAGGTTTGGATTCATTAAATGAAAACACGGAAGATGAAGACGATATGCTGGATAAAGCCTGGGGTTTGGACCCGGATTCACGCTTAAGTTGTCAGACAGTAGTAGGGGATGCCGACCTGGTAGTGGAGTTACCTAAGTACACCATTAACATGGTTTCAGAAAATCATTAGGAGCTGGCGATGAGTTTAAAGTGGACAGATACTTTAGATATAGTTTTTGATTTAGATGATAAGCATCCCGATGTCGACCCCCAATATGTGCGTTTCACTGATTTGCACCAATGGGTTTGTGAGCTGGAAGACTTTGATGATGACCCGGAGAAATCCAGTGAGAAAATTCTGGAAGCAATTCAGATGACCTGGATAGATGAGAAGGATTAGTAAAAGGTATCCCCTAAGTAATAAGGAATTTGTTTTTAATGCTCAAATATTCGTCACGCTTTTTATTAGCAAAATATTCGTATAGAACATTATACTTATGCACTCCCTCTTTTTCTAAGTGGGGAGTCGATATTAGCATATAAGGTCACCCAAGATGTGGTTCCGGCCTTGAGTCGACACGACCCATGCGTAAAGACATAACTGGCAAATAAACACACTTCACATGCTAAATCGTTTATAATCATCGGCTTATTTTAAACTTATATTTGGATTTTTTTGTAATGTCTCTAGAACGCACCATCTCTATTATCAAGCCCGACGCAGTTGCTAAAAACGTAATCGGTGAAATTTACAGCATGTTTGAACAAGCCGGCCTACGCATTGTTGCAGCTAAAATGACACATCTGACCCGTGACGAAGCGGAAGGCTTTTATGCTGTACACAAAGAACGTCCTTTTTTTAAAGATTTGGTTGATTTTATGGTTTCTGGCCCTGTGATGGTTCAGGTTCTAGAAGGCGAAAATGCAATTGCTGCACACCGTGATGTGATGGGTGCAACTAATCCGGCAGAAGCCGCTCCGAATACTATTCGGGGGAAATTTGCAGAATCCATCGATGAAAACGCCTGTCACGGTTCAGATGCGCCGGAAACGGCAAAAGTCGAAATTGACTACTTCTTTAATGCTGAGGATATTTGTGAGCGCACCCGTTAAGTTTCCGCACATTGAGAAAACCAATCTGCTAGGTTTAAACCGGCAGGACATGGAGGCCTTCTTCACCAATTTAGGTGAGAAGGCCTTTCGTGTTTCTCAGGTAACCAAATGGATTCACCAACTGAACGTTGATAATTTTGATGATATGACCAATATCAGCAAAATATTGCGTGCCCAGTTAAAAGAAAAAGCCTGTATTAAACCGTTAGATGTTATCGAAGATCAGTTATCAAAAGACGGCACGCGTAAATGGGTAATGGGCTTAGAAGATAATAATCGAATTGAAGCTGTTTTTATTCCCGAAGATGATCGTGGCACCTTGTGTATATCTTCGCAGGTCGGTTGTGCGTTGGATTGCAGTTTTTGTTCCACCGCGCGACAGGGCTTTAGCCGGAATTTAACGGTCTCGGAAATTATATCGCAAGTCTGGTTGGCTACTCGCTTACTTAATGAAGAGAAAAAGCCCGGGCGAAAAATAACCAATGTCGTTTTAATGGGTATGGGTGAACCATTGCTCAATTTTGAAAACGTCATGAAAGCCATTGATGTCATGCTCGATGATTTTGCCTATGGTTTAAGCAAGCGCCGAGTTACTGTAAGCACAGCGGGTGTTGTGCCTGCAATGGACAAACTGGCGGAACGACATGATGTACAATTGGCAATATCATTACATGCTACCCGCGATGAATTGCGTGATGATTTAGTGCCCGTCAATAAAAAATATAATTTAGAAAAATTAATGGCGGCTTGCAAACGATTTATGGAAACCCGTTCACCACGCTCACGCTTAACAATTGAATATGTTATGTTAGCCGGGGTTAACGACTCAAAGCAAGATGCAGAAGAGCTCATTAATGTACTGGATGGTATTTCGGTTTTAATTAATCTAATACCTTTTAATCCATTTATGGGCTCGGGCTATAAAACCTCATCCAATAATGCGGTGCACCGTTTTCAAGATGTGTTGATGAAAGCCGGTTTAATTACGGTTATTCGAAAAACTCGTGGTGAAGATATTGATGCAGCTTGTGGACAACTTGTAGGAAAAGTGACAGATAAAAGTCGACGTGAAAATAAATTTAAAGCACCAAGAATTGGAATGAATACCTAATGTGGATTAAACAGTGGTTAGTTGTAATTTTATTAAGTAGCTTAATGGCCTGTGCATCAACGCCAACTGAAATTGCAAAAGAGAAAAAAGATGGGGAAGCCGCACGAATTAATACCGAGTTGGCAACCGGTTATATTCGTCGGGGCGATTTAGAAGTTGCTGAAGAAAAACTTGAGAAAGCTATTGAATTTGATCGCTATTATGTGCCAGCTTACACTACCCTTGCGGTTTTAATGACGATGATAGACAAGCCCGTTGAAGCTGAAAATTTATATCTTGAAGCTTTGGATATAGATGATAAAGACCCTAATTTACGAAATAATTACGGTGCTTTTTTATGTGGCATTAAGAAATATGATGAAGCCATAGAGCAATTTGAAAAATCGTTGAAGAACCAGTTTTATAAAAACCCGGAACTGGCTCATGCCAATATTGGCTATTGTTTACTACAGGGTGAAAGTCCAGATTACAATAAAGCTGAAAAGCATTTACGCATAGCGTTAAAGAAACGACCCAATATGCCATCAGCAATGCTAGCGATGGCGGAGTTGGGTCTTAAAACAAAAAAATATTTAATGGCGCGAGCATACTCGCAGCGTTACCATTCAATGGTAAAAGCCAGTGCTGAAAGTTTGTGGGTGCAAATACAAGCAGAATATGCGTTGGGTGATAAAAAATATTTTCTTGAAATTTCACGCAAGTTACTTGATCGGTTTCCAGATTCAAAAGAAGTGGATAAGCTAATGGAGTTATCTAATTTATGATAGATAGTTCAAAGGGGTCTTCTAATAGTAAGGGCAAGGAAAATAACAGCACGGGAAATGGAGTTGATGAAATATTGCAAAAGAAAGACTTTGGTGCAAGTTTACGCTTGGCGCGTGAAAAAGCCGCGCTGTCGTTAGCGGATGTCGCTGGCAAGTTGTTAATATCTGTTGATATTATAAAGGCGTTAGAAAATTCTCAAACGGAGGCTTTGCCCGCGTTAATTTTTACGCAGGGATATATTCGTAGTTATGCTAAATTGCTAGGCGTTTCGGCAGAAGAAATTATTGATGACTATGTCAATATGGTGCCGGATTTAGAGCCAGAGCTGGCACCTAACTCGGGTTTGCCTGTGCAAAAATGTAGTAATGACAAACTGGTAAAGCTCATTAGTTATGGTTTTGTTGTTGTAGCAGTAATTGTTTTTGTACTTTGGTTTGCTAATGCTGACTTTACAATGAAGCAAAGTGAGATAGCAGGTGATGAAATTAGTAAGACAAAGTTGAGTGTCCAACAAGTTGAAAGTTCGCAGAATGAATCGTCGCAATTAGAACTAATTGGAGCTGTTGATAGCAGAGAATTAATTAAAGCTGATGAAAAAGAACCTGTTTCTAAACCTGAAATGGTTAATACGGAGATTACAAAACCCGAAACTTTAGACTCGATTGTTTTAAAACCTGAAGTGCAAACAGAAAATAAAACACCAGTCGCAGTCGATAAGTTAGTACTAAGTGCATTAGGTGATTCATGGTGCGAAATTCAAGATTCTACTGGCAAACGATTATATTATCAGTTGCTTAATCGGGGCGAAGAAATTGAATTGTTGGGGCGCGCGCCATTTATGGTTTTTTTGGGGAATGCGCCTAAAATTCGCGTAGAAATAAATAATAAAATTGTCGATTTTGAAAATTTAATAAATAAAAATAGTAATATTGCCAGCCTTGAAATATCAAAAGATGCTGCGGTTACTTCACAAGCAAGTCAGTAAATAGAATGTCGAATAAGTTAAATAAAATTCAAAGTGTACGGGGCATGCATGACATACTCCCCGAGCAAACTCCATTGTGGCAATTTTTTGAAACACAGGTAAAAAATCTGTTGCAAAGTTATGCCTACAATGAAATTCGTATGCCGGTTGTAGAATCAACCGACTTGTTTTGTCGTTCAATTGGTGAGGTCACCGATATTGTCGAAAAAGAAATGTATACTTTTGATGACCGTAATGGCGACAGCCTCACACTGCGCCCGGAGGGTACTGCAAGTTGTGTGCGCTCGGGAATTCAACATGGTTTGTTCCATAACCAGCAACAACGCCTCTGGTATATGGGGCCGATGTTTAGACATGAGCGCCCGCAAAAAGGTCGCTATCGTCAGTTTCATCAAGTGGGTATAGAAACCTATGGTATTGCAACTGCGGATATTGATGCGGAATTGATTTTAATGTCGGCGCGCTTGTGGACATTATTAGGTTTAAAAGATGTTCGCCTTGAGTTGAATACCTTAGGCACCAGCGAATCGCGTAAAGCTTATAGGCAAGTGTTGGTTGATTATTTAAGTCAACATAAAGATATTTTAGATGAGGATTCATTGCGCCGACTTGAAACTAATCCGCTGCGCGTACTCGATAGTAAAAATCCTAAAATGCAAAGTATGATTGATGCGGCACCGAGTTTAATGGATTATCTTGATGACGAATCCCGTGAACACTTTAAAGAGTTAACCGACACACTGGATAACGCTGGTATTGAATATAATATCAATACACGATTAGTGCGAGGTTTGGATTATTATTGTAAAACGGTATTTGAATGGGTAACCGATGCACTCGGCGCGCAGGGTACTATTTGCGCGGGTGGGCGTTATGACGGATTAGTGCAGCAATTGGGTGGGCGCGAAACGCCGGCGGCGGGTTTTGCAATGGGTATTGAGCGTATTTTATCGCTACTTGAAGATACCGGCATGCAGGTGGATAATGCAGCTGATATTTTTGTAGTATTGCAGGGCGAGCTGGCGCAACTTCAAGGTATGGGAGTTGTCGAAAGCATTCGTGAGCAGTTTGCAAATGTGCGAATACAAACCAATTGTGGTGGTGGCTCGTTTAAAAGCCAAATTAAAAAAGCCGATAAATCGGGTGCTAAAATAGCGCTGATTTTAGGCGAAGAAGAAATTCAAAATAAGACAGTAGGAATAAAATTGTTGCGTGAAAAAGCCGATCAACAATGTGTATCTCAAGCTGAATTATTTACATCATTAAAATCAATTTTATAAAATTATATAATATATACAAAACTATAACTTAGAGATAATTATGGATTACGAAACAGAAGAACAACAACTCGAAGCCATTAAAAAATGGTGGAAAGAAAATTCAACGATGGTAGTTACGGGTATTACTGTTGGGCTGGCCGCTATTTTTGGTTGGAAATTTTATCAAACCGAATCGATTCAACATGCTGAGCAGGCGAGTGTGCTTTATGAGCAGGTTTTGATTTTAGCTGATGATCCACAAAAAACGGATGCGCAAATCGCCAGTGCTAATCAATTAGGCGCTGAATTTAAGGATACACCATATGCAAGTTTATCGGCTTTGATTGTGGCTAAACAATATTTGGCTGCGGGCAACTTTGAAAAAGCTCAACAACAATATCGTTGGGTAATTGAAAATGCCAGTCAAAGTGAATTAAAATATTTAGCCAAAATTAGATTGTCGCGTTTATTGTTGAGCAATAAACAGCAAGATGAAGCATTAAGTTTGTTAAGTGAAACTTACCCAGATAGTTTTAATGAAATGGTATATGAATTAAAAGGCGATGTGTTGTTTACGCAAGGCAATAAATCCGGTGCCAGGGCGGCATATATTAAAGCGCAGTCATTTTCTAAAAGTGCAAATAAATGGTTACAACTTAAAATTGATGACATAGGCGAGTCGAGTGCTGATTCAGAAATCCAAACCGGTACTGAACCAGCAGCATGATTCGTTTAATATTTATTTTTCTAAGCGCATTTTTTTTAGCTGCCTGCAGTGATGATGATAATGCCGAGCCGCCTGCAGAATTAGTTGAGTTTGAGCAGACCCTAAACGTTAAAAAGTTATGGAGCGTTGATACAGGTGAAGGTGTTGGTCAGTTATTTGTTAAACTGTTTCCGCTAATTTTAGACGACCGCATTGTAGTAACCGACCGAGCCGGTAATGTTTCGGCATATAATTTAGAAACAGGCGAAGAACTTTGGCAAACTAGCCTTGGTATAACGGTAAGCGGAGGCGTTGGTGGCGATAATGCTAATCTGGTTATCACCGGGCGTAATGGCCATGTTGTTTTACTGGATGCTAACGGTAAATTGCTGTGGAAAGTGGATGCGTCATCAGAAGTATTAATGCCGGCACAAATTGCAGGTAAGTTAATTATTATTCGTTCGGTTGATGGTCGACTATCGGCATTAAATATTGAAGACGGTAGTGAAAGCTGGACGTATCGACGTGATGTTCCCGCGCTTACATTGCGCGGTAATAGCGCACCAATAGTGAAGCAGGGTTATATTTTAAATGGGTTGGATAATGGTCGCTTGGTTACGCTCGATTTATTAGATGGTCGGGTGGTGTTTGATATTGCCATCGCATCTCCAGCCGGGCGTTCAGAGCTGGAGCGGCTAGTTGATATTGATGGTCACGCTGAAATAATAAATGACACCTTATATATGGGAAGTTATCAGGGGCGGGTGGTTTCACTGGATATTAGACGTGGCCAGTTGCAATGGAGCCGTAAACTTTCAACCTACAGTGGTGTAGCCTATTCAACTTCGGGTTTGTTTATTAGTGATGACAAGGACTCTATTTGGGCATTGGACTCTACTAATGGTGCAACACTTTGGAAGCAGGAAAAATTAAAGGCACGTCAAATTACACGACCGGTTACGATTAAACAATCTATCGTAGTTGGTGATTTTGAGGGATACTTACATTTTATGTCGCCTTTTGACGGGCACTTTCAGGCCAGAATTGAAACCGATGGTTCGGGTGTTATCGTACCACCAAAAGAACATAATGGGCGTTTATATGTTATGACTCGTGAAGGTGAGTTGTCGGCGTTTAATTTGGAGCAGAAAAAATAGATCCAATTAGTTAGCTATATTCTATTTTAAAGATTAAAAAGATAAATTAATTGTTTGTTTTTTAGTTTATGTAAATATCTCTACTTAACTATTAAAAATGCTTGCAGCAAATAAATAAAATTAAAAAGGATTAAAATGAGTATAAAAAAAATCAGTAGTGTTGAAATTATTTTATGGTTATTCGCATTTATCTTAGTGCTTGTTTCACTCTCACCGTTAGCACTTGGGTTTAAAATTAAATCTGATTACAGTTTACTTATTGAGGAGTTTTCAGAGCTAACTCAATTTGATATTAAGTTAATTAGCTATGATCAAGGTTTCTTTTCATCGCAGGCAACCGTAGCAATTAATATTCCTGATATGGAGGAACAACTTCAGTTTAAAGACGAAATTATTCACGGACCTGTTTACTTTGGCTTACTCGAACAAGGTCAATCGCCAGTGGTTGTAGCGGTTGTTAAAGGTCAGCTGGATATATCGGCGTCTCAAAGAGCATTGGTTAATAAAATATTTGCGGGTAAAACACCCCTTGTTTATCAAATGATCATTGATTTTTCAGGCGAAATAAACTCGCAAGCTTATGTACCAGCCGTTAATGCACGCTTTGATGATGAGTATGGTCCTGTGCATATTCAATCGGCGGGTATAATCGTGTCAGAAAATTATTCGATGGGTAGTGGGCAGCTAAGAGGCGAGTTAGATATGCCGACGTTTAAAATTAAATCAGATTTATTATCATTGCATGCAGAATCTATTAACATGAGTTTTTCTGGCGCAATGGGCGGGAATGATATTTTGCTTGGGGACTCTGTACTGTCGATGAATCTTTTAGATATTGATTCCGGCGAAGAGCAGTTTGCAATGCGCGATTTGGTTGTGCGCTCGGTATCGTCTGAAAGTGCGGGTTTAATAAATACCAATACACGCATTAATGCGCGTGAATTATTGGCATCCAATCAAAAATTCGGGCCGCTGGTTTTAAATTTAATTGTAAATGGTTTGGATGCAGAAAGCCTTAATAAAATACAAGACATTCAAAATGAAATAGATGAAAAGTTACAACAAGGTTTGCCAGCAGAACAGGTTAACGCAATGATGACCGGCCAAATTATGGGCATTATACCGGATTTAATTAAGCAGACTGAAGTGCACGTTTCACCTTTAAGTATTAATAGTGAACTCGGAAAATTGGAAGCCGATTTAGACTTTTCACTGGATGGTATTGATTCTAATACTCCCGCAGATCCGATGTTTTTACTCGGTGCGATTAGTTTAGATTTAAACCTCTCAATTGATGAGGCGTTGTTAAGACAGTTTATTGCTTGGGAGCTGGAAAATAATGACCAATCTGATGTTGCTTTGGGCTCAGCTAAAAATAAACAAATTGAATCAAAAATACCGATGGATCAAAAAGTTTCTGAAAATATTCAAGGCATGCTGGATGAAAATTGGATGTTACAGAGTGAAGGTGTATACCTAAGTAAAATTAGTATGCACCAGGGTGAGTTATTAATTAATAATAAGCCGGTTGACCCTATGCAGCAAATTATGTCGTCAATGAATGCCGGGGGGATGACTGCACCGTAAATAAGCATGACTTATGTCGGCTGATTTAAGGTTTAAAATACGTTAAAATACAATAAAGGGCCTGAATGGCCCTTTGTCGTTTGTTGTAATCCCGATAATTCTGGAAAATCTATGTTACCTGTTATAGCCCTGGTCGGGCGACCCAATGTTGGAAAATCCACGCTCTATAATGTGCTGACTCGCAGCCGGGATGCATTGGTTGCCGATTACCCAGGCCTAACTCGCGACCGTAAATATGGCCACGGGAAGTTCAACGAAAAATTTTATATTTTAATTGATACCGGTGGTTTAAGTGGTGAAACCGAAGAACTCGATGAGCAGATGGCTAAGCAAACTTTGCTGGCAATAGATGAAGCCAATATTGTTTTGCTGATGGTAGATGGTCGTGCGGGTATTACGGCGGCAGATGAAAGTATCGCTCGTCAAATTCGCCGACTCGGTAAAAATATCCACTTAGTAATTAATAAAACCGACGGCATTGATGTAGATGTGGCGGAGTCAGATTTTGCCAGTTTGGGATTTTCTGATTCTTATCCGATTGCCGCAGCCCATAAAAAAGGCGTGACCCAGCTAATTGAAAAGCTGCTCGGGGGCTGGCCCGACTGGGAAGAAGATCTGGATGATAAATATCAGGGGATTCGTGTCGCGATTGTTGGCAAACCGAATGTTGGTAAATCTACATTAGTAAACCGCATGCTGGGTGAAGAACGCGTAGTCGCAATGGATATGCCGGGCACTACCCGCGATAGTATTTATATTCCCTTTGAGCATGACGGGCAGGAATATACCCTGATTGATACCGCCGGTGTTCGGCGCCAAAAAAGTATAAAGCAAACCGTTGAAAAATTTAGCGTAATTAAAACACTACAGGCTGTCGATAACTCTAATGTCACCATTATTATGATTGATGCTAAAGAGGGCATCAGTGACCAGGACTTACATTTGCTTGGCTATTCAATTGATTCCGGCAGGGCGCTGATTATTGTTGTCAATAAATGGGATGGTATGGATCAGTTTAAAAAAGAGGAGATTAAAGAAGAGCTCGAGCGGCGCTTAAGTTTTGTGCAGTTCGCTAAAATTTATTTTATCTCGGCTTTGCACGGTTCAAATGTGGGCTTGTTGTATAAAGCCATTAATAATGCATACGATTCGGCCATGAAAAATTTACCTACCTCTGAGTTAACCCGAATTTTAGATAATGCAGTACAGGCCCATCAGCCTCCCACGGTTAGAGGTCGGCGTATTAAGTTACGCTATGCCCACCAGGGGGGTAAAAATCCCCCGATTGTGGTGATCCACGGCAATCAAACCGATTTATTACCTAAATCCTATACGCGTTATTTAATGAATCACTTTATTGAGGCGATGAGGTTGACCGGTACGCCTATGCGAATGGAGTTTAAAACCAGTGATAATCCCTATGCCAAACGTTCAAATCCACGTAAACCGGTTAAGCAGTCGGGCAAAACTCCCTTCAAAAAAAATATTCGGAAAAAAAGTACACAGAAAACTCGTGAGCATTCACGCCATAAATAAAATCAATTAGTTCAATAAAATCATAAAGATAATAGATGTTATTAAAATATATATTTAAAATGTGCTGTTATATTATGATTTTATTTAATTATATTAATTAACGCTAATTTGACCGGCAGACATTTATTATTTATATTCCGAAATATTATAATAATTTCAAAAGTATACGATTTTTTCAAAATACTATTTAGAGCGTAAATTAATAAATAATAAAGAGGCTATAGAATGAAAAAGTTTTTTCTATATTCAACCTTGATAGGGACATCAGTGTTGGGGCAGCAGGTACAGGCAATTGAGTTTGATGGGTTTTTAACCGCAGGTTTTGCAGTGCACGACCAGGCACAGACTAGTGGTAAAAAATTGGTTTATCTTGATGAGATAACCGATGACGTAACATTTTTACAAGACTCAAAGTTCGGCTTACAGATTACCGCTGATGTTGCACAGGACATGCAGGTGGTGGCGCAAATATTAGCCTCTGCCGAAGATGACAATTATAGTATGGATGTGGAGTGGGCCTATCTTGATTATGCGGCATCAGACTCAGTGATGTTGCGTGCAGGGCGTATTAAACAGCCGGTATTTCTAATTTCTGACTACCTCGAAGTGGGTTATGCCTACCCCTGGATTCGCCCCCCGGCAGAAGCTTATAGCAATATGCCGGTAGATAGCATCATCGGCATTGAGATGCTTTATCAAGCCCAGCTTGGTAGCATGAACTTAGGTATCCAACCTTATTTTGGTTCGAATACCGAAGGTGTGCCAGGCCAGCCTCAGGTTAATTTCTTTGCAGATAATTATATCGGTATGGCGCTACGTCTGGAAAATCGTTATTTTACGGTTCAATTGAGTTCATTTCAGACGGATGTATCGACGGTTGATTCAAATCCCACACCGCAAGCTAATAGCGAAGGTACGGCGGTTTTATCAGTAGCAAGTTTGTCATGGGATGTGGCAAATTTTGTTGGTTATTCTGAATATACTACCCGTGATATTGAAGCGGATACTGGGACTTTAACTCCAGGTAGCGGATTTAATGCCGTCCCATTTGATTATCTATTTTCAGATCAGGATGGCTACTACGTAACGCTCGGTTATCGTATGGGTAAGTATTTACCGCATTTAACCTTTGCTGCGATAGATTCAAGTCCTGCCGATCCTGCTGTAATGCCAGGTGCTCCAGTTGATCTAGGTGCACGTCAGGAAACGATCACATTAGGGCTGCGCTACGAATTAAATGACAGTGCCGCATTAAAAATGGAATATGCACAAATTACCGTTAATAAGAATGATGATGATTCACTGAATAAGGGTTTATTTCAGCGAAAAGATTCGGCATTTGAAAGCGATAGCACATCGCTTATCAGTGTCGCAATAGATGTAATATTTTAGGGCCTATCATTTTCAGCCCCCTCTTGGGCTGGGCTTTTTAACATTGATGTTCAGTTCAGCTGTCAGGTTAGATTTTTTAGCTAAGCATCTGAAATATAATAGAGAACGATGCATGAATAGTTGTTCATAAAAAATAGAGCATATTGTAATTTCCGAAAGGGTATCCGGAGATTGCAAAAATGTTCAGTGCAACGCTCCCACAATAAAAACTATAATTAACCGATATGCAATGTGGTGCAATGATGCGAATATTTAACTATTTAATATTAGCTTTATCTTTAGGTTTGTCAGCTTGGGTTTATGCTGAAGAAGGCGTAACTTTTTCAAATGTGTCTGCAGGTGTTTTTCGTTTTCAGGTAAAGTTGGCTGAGCAGGGCAACCCTGAGGCTCAGTATATTGTGGGTGAAATGTATGAAAAAGGTTCGGGTGTTACTAAAGATAAAACCAAAGCCCTTTATTGGTTTGAAAAGTCTGCCGGCCAGAAACATAAAAAAGCCATTTATAAATTGCTCTTTTTAGAAATTCAGTCAAATGGTTTAAACGATTTTACTAAATCACAACTTGGCACATTGCGTCACGAAGCTGTAACGGGTTATGCCGATGCCCAGTATTTTTTGGGTAAAATGTATGCCGTTGGCGTAGGTGTACCTAAAAGTTTGAGCAGTGCTTTAACCTGGCTAAATAAGGCCACATTTAGCGGCATAGCTGAAGCCGAGCATGAAGCAATAGCCGTAGAGGAAGAGCTTCAAGTAATAAGAGAGAAACAAGCCAAAAAAAGGGCAGCAGCATTGGAGGCTGCGAAAAAGCGTAAAGCAGAAGAAGATCGATTAAGAGCGGCAAAATTAAAGAAAGATCGGCAACGTAAAGCACAAGCAGAAAAGCGTAGATTAGCTCAACTTAAATCCTCAAAAAATGCGGATGCACAAAGAGCCGCCGCTCAACGTAAACGTATGGAAGAGGAACAAAGGTTACTTAAAGAAGAAAAAATTCGTTTAGAAAAAGAGAGAAAAGCCATAGAGGCTGAATTGGCGCGTAATGCCAAACAGAATAAGTCAGCGCAAAAAACTGATACGGAAGCTTCGTATCAGTCTGATCCCTGTAAAGGTAAATCTGCAAGATTCCTTTCAACCTGTCGATAACACCTGTTATAATCTACGTTAAAAGGGCGTCTTTGGATGCCCTTTTTTTATTGCACATACAAAAACATCCATTGGGTAAATATCTTTAAAATAATTATGGCTAAACAAAAAACTAAAACGCGTAAAAAAAAATCGAAGAATAAGAAAACGAATAAATCTAAAAAACAATTGAGTTTAAGTCGGTTTTTATTCAATCGTTATGTTTTTTTAAGTTTGATAATGCTTGGTTTGGCTTTTGCGGGTTATTTATTTTATTTAAATAATAAGGTAACTGATAAAATGTCGGGGAGAATTTGGTCGTTGCCCTCACATGTTTATGCGCGCCCGTTAGAATTATATGAGGGAAAACATTTAAGCGTTAAACAATTTAAATCTGAATTAAAACAACTGGAATATTCACAGGTAACGAACAGACCAGTAAAACCCGGCCAATATCGAATATTAAATAATTCGCATTTTGAATTAATCAGTCGGGATTTTACCTACTGGGATGGCCGACAAAAATCTCAGGGCATTCGATTAAGTATTTATAATAATAAGCTGAGTACATTGCATCAGCTTTACTCAGATGAAAACCTGCCCATATTTAGATTGGAACCCGTAAAAATCGCCGGCATTTATCCGGCTACCCAACAGGAGCGTCAATTAATTAAGCTGGATGAAGTGCCGGATGATTTGGTGCTGGCATTACTGGCGGTTGAAGACCGACGTTTTTATCAGCATTGGGGCATAGACCCACGTTCGATAATGCGCGCTATATTGGCAAATGTAAAGGCCGGTGGCACTGTGCAGGGTGGTAGTACCTTAACTCAACAGCTAGTTAAAAATTTATTTCTTTCACCAGAGCGTACTCTCAGTAGAAAAATAAATGAAGCGCTAATGGCTTTGTTGCTGGAATTAAATTACGACAAATCTCTGATACTGGAAACCTATATTAATGAAGTTTATTTAGGCCAGAATGGTGCGCAACAAATTCACGGGTTTGAATTAGCTAGTCATTATTATTTTGCTACCTCGCTTAAAAAATTAAGACGTGACCAAATGGCATTATTAGTCGGCCTGGTTAAAGGGCCGTCATGGTATGCGCCCCGGCGGCATAAAAAAAGAGCTGTTGAAAGACGCAATCAAGTTTTAAAATTAATGTTTGAACGCGGAGCACTAACCCAGGCCCAATTAATTAAATATACAAAGTTGGATTTGGGTTTAGCGAATAAGCCGCAGTTTTCATCGAATCGTTATCCGGCGTTAGTTGATTTGGTTAAGCGCCAGTTAAAAAGTGATTACGATGAAGATGATTTAAAATCATCGGGTTTAAAAGTATTTACCAGTATCGACCCGTTAATTCAGTCGCAGGCTGAAGCCAGTGTTAAACGGGTGGTTAAACAATTGGAAAATGCCAATAAAAAAACTCAAGACCTACAGGTCTCTTTAATTGTGGCTTCGAGTCAGCAGGGTGAAATTCAGGCAATGGTGTCTGATAGGCAACCCGATTTTCCGGGTTTTAATCGTTCGTTGGATGCAGTGCGCCAGATTGGATCATTAATTAAACCGGCGATTTATTTAACTGCCTTGCAGCAGTCGAACCAATATACCCTGGCGACTCAGCTCGATGATACGCCGTTGCATATAAAAACTAAAAAAGATGAAGTGTGGTCACCACAAAATTATGATAAAAAATTCAGCGGTAATATTTTATTGCATAAAGCATTAGAAAAATCGCGTAATGTACCAACAGTGCGTTTGGGGTTAGAGGTGGGTTTATCGGATATTTCTGATACCTTGCATAATTTAGGTGTAACCCGAAGTATTCCCGCTTACCCCTCGATGACTCTGGGGGCGTTTAATTTGTCACCCTTTGATGTGGCGAATATGTACCAAACCTTTTCAGCGAATGGCTTTAATGTGCCGCTAAAAGTGATTCGTGAAGTATTAAATAAAGATGCTAAGCCACTGAAGCGTTATCCATTAAAATCCGATAAAGCCATTGATGAAAAAGCCATATATTTAGTTAACCATACATTGCATCAAGTGACTCAAACCGGCACCGCTAAATCCCTGGCAAAAAACCTGTCTCCGTTAGTAGCAGGCAAAACTGGCACGACCGATGATTCACGTGATAGTTGGTTCGCGGGTTTTTCAGATGAGCAGCTGGCGGTAGTGTGGATTGGTCGGGATGATAATGCCAGCACCGGCTTAACCGGCTCATCGGGTGCGCTTAGGCTGTGGACGGATTTGTTTCAACAGTTAGATGCAAATGGCGAAGTGAATAGTTTTTCATTGCAGCCACCGGCGGGAATAAATAATTACTGGATTGATGAAAAAAGTGGTGCATTATCTGAAAAAAATTGTTCAGGTGCGGTAGAATTGCCTTTTATTCAAGGGTCTGAGCCAACAGAGAAAGCCACATGCAAGTCAGCTGGAATTATCGAACAGATAAAACGTTTCTTCAAATAAAACAGGGCTTATGCTTAAGCGTTGTTTTTTTAATAGTGTTCGGTTTATTCGGCTGCGCGCAATCGAAACTGAATACGGTTGTAAGTAATAATAGTATATTGCCGATTGCGGATAGCAGTGATTTACCCACCGTGATCAAATCTTTACTCAAACAGTCGGATGAACAGTATCTAAATCAAAATTTGACGGGCGCCTTAGCAACGCTGGAAAGAGCCGTGCGCATTAACCCTCGTCATGGGGAAGTGTGGTCGCGTATGGCGAAAATTTATTTTCAACAGGGCAATTTAGAACAAGCCAAACAACACGCTAAAAGATCGAATAGCGTGCTTAAAAAACATTCGCCACTTAAAGATTTTAATGACCGTATTATTGCACCACCCTCTGCGGAAGCATTAAATTGAATGATTCTACAATGAAGTCTGCCCAGCTACTAAGTGAACAAGGTGCCTTTGCAGAATTGCTCGATGGATTTACCGCGCGCGCAGGTCAACAAGCGTTAAGTGAAGCCATAGAAAAAATCATAAATACAAAAAAGGTATTAATTGCAGAAGCGGGCACCGGCATTGGAAAAACTTTTGCGTATTTAGTGCCGGCTATTTTATCCAACCGTAAAGTGATTATTTCTACCGGTACACGGCATTTACAAGATCAGTTATTTCATACCGATATTCCGCTGGTTAAAAAAGCTTTAAAAGTAGATTTGCCTTGTTCATTATTAAAAGGTCGTGCAAATTATTTATGCATCTATCGATTAGGTATTGCTCACCAACAAACTTTTTTAACCCGTGAAACGCAAGATCATTTATCGCGAATTAAACAATGGTCAAAAACAACTCACAGTGGTGATAAATCTGAAATGTCTGAAATTTCAGAAGATGCACGAGTGTGGCCGATTGTCACATCTACCGCCGATAATTGTTTGGGCAGTGAATGCAATGACTGGTCAAACTGCCATGTGGTTAAAGCTCGTCGCGATGCACAGGAAGCTGATATTGTTGTGGTTAATCACCACCTTCTATTAGCTGATATGGCGATAAAAGAAGAAGGCTTCGGCGAACTATTACCGGCGGCAGAAACTTTTATTATTGATGAGGCGCACCAGTTACCTGAAGTGGCATCACGTTTTTTTGGCAAGGGTTGCAGCTCGCGACAAATCAATAATTTAATTGGCGATTGTACTGCCGAGCAAATTAAAGATGCGCCGGATGCGATTGAAGTTCGTGATGCCTGCGATCAATTAAAAACCAATATGGCGCAATTTCGTTTAGCGTTGGGTGTTGATAATCAGCGCGATGGCTGGGCGAAAATAAAATATAAGCCAGCGCTACAAAAAGCGAGAGAAATGTTGTTAAGTGACTTTGAAGACTTAACTGATATTTTACAAAATCATGCGGAGCGCGGTAAAGGTTTAGAGCAATGCGCGGTGAGGTGTTTAGAGCTTTATCAAAGTTTTAAAGCTTATGGTGAAGACTCAGCACAAGAGACGACTTCAATTTACTGGTATGAAACCTATAGCAAGGGTTTTGTGTTGCACTCAACGCCTATTGATATCGCCGCTTTATTTAAACAACAACGGGATGCCTTACCCGGCAGTTGGATTTTTACATCGGCAACTCTGGAAGTGGGCCATGATTTTGATCACTTCGCACAACGTTTAGGTTTAGATGTTTACGAGGAGGGTAATTGGAATAGCCCGTTTGATTATCAACAACAATCGTTATTATATTTGCCCGATAACTTACCCGAACCATCGCATCCAACTTACACTGAAAAATTAATTGAAACCGCGGTGCCGGTTTTACTGGCCAGTCAAGGGCGGGCCTTTTTATTATTTACCAGTTACCGTGCGCTCAACGAAGCGGCAAAACTTTTGCATCGAAAAGTTGATTATCCGATTTTAATTCAGGGTAGCTTACCCAAACATCAGTTACTGGAAAAGTTTCGTGAATTGGGTAACGCGGTGTTACTCGGCACCAGCAGTTTTTGGGAAGGTGTGGATGTGCGCGGCGAAGCTTTATCCTGTGTTATTATCGATAAGCTGCCGTTTGCATCCCCCGGTGATCCGGTTATGCAAGCACGCTTAGATGGCATTCGTAAAATGGGTGGTAACCCGTTTATGGATTATCAATTGCCACAAGCGGTCATCTCATTAAAGCAGGGCGCAGGGCGTTTAATTCGCGGCATGGACGATTACGGGGTGTTGATGATTGGCGACAATCGATTAAAAACCAAACCCTATGGAAAAGTGTTTATCGAAAGTTTGCCCGACATGCCACAAAGTAAACGCATTGAAGATGTGGTGGCATTTTATGAATCGTGGTTTGAGGCTGAAGAGGCGTAATGAGTAAAGCGGTAAAAATTTTAGCCATAGATACAGCTACCGAAGCGTGCTCGGCGGCATTGTATTTTGATGGCGTGATGACTGAAAAATATCAGCTTGCGCCTCGTGAGCATACGCAATTAATTTTAAAAATGACTCAATCGTTATTGGATGATGCGGGTTTAAAAGTATCTGATTTAGATGCCTTGGCATTTGGTCGTGGGCCGGGTTCATTTACCGGCGTGCGAATTTCTACGGGTGTGATACAAGGCTTAGCCTTTGCCGGTGATTTACCGGTTATCCCTGTTTCAACTTTAGCGTCTATTGCACAATTAGCCTATGATAATCACCAACAAAAAAATGTACTTGCCGGCATTGATGCACGCATGGGTGAAATGTATTGGGGTTGTTATCAGTTAAATAAAAATAATTTAATGACACTTTGTCGCGAAGAAAAAGTGTCACAAGCACAAGACGTTGTTGTCGATGAATGTTTTACGGATAAATTTTGTGGGGCAGGTTCAGCCTGGGAAACTTATGCTGAACCACTTATCTGGCGTTTAGGCAAACAGATTTCAGATGTTTATGCGAATTATTTCCCCCGTGCTGCGACGATTGTAAAATTAGCGGTGGCGGCATTTGAACGTGGGGAGACCCTAGAAGCCGCTAAAGCTCAGCCGGTGTATTTGCGCAACGATGTAGCTAAAAAGAAAAAAGATCAGCTTGAAAAACATATATAAATCTACCGTTAAGTTTTATATCCCGTTAAATTCTCAATCCATCTCATCTATAGATGAAATTTCTAAAATAAGGTAATATAGCGCGCTTTCCAATCTGCAATAAATAATCCGAATTTATGTTAGAAATTAACCCCATTCAAAATCTGATTGCCGATCTTTCCAGCCGCCGCGATGAACTTCGGGGGTATCTTTGACTTTGATACCCGCAAAGAAGAGCTGGATGAGATTAGCCGCGAGTTAGAGCAGCCCGATGTTTGGAATGATCAAGCCCGCGCACAGCAGTTAGGCAAAGCGCGCGCTCGACTGGAAGCTATTGTATTAACCATCGTCAATTTAGATAATGGCTTATCCGATGCAGCCGAATTGTTAGAAATGTCGGTAGATGAAAATGATGAAGAGGGCGTTGAATCAGTCGTAGATGATCTCGCGGTAATGCAAAAACAAATTGAAGCACTGGAATTTCGCCGAATGTTCTCTGGCGAAATGGATGCGAACAATGCATTTTTAGATATTCAATCCGGCTCCGGCGGAACCGAGGCACAAGACTGGGCTGAAATGATTTTACGCATGTATTTGCGCTGGGGTGAGGCCCACGGATTTAAAACCGAATTAATGGAAGTCACCGCTGGCGATGTGGCGGGCATTAAAGGTGCGACCATTCGTTTTCAGGGCGAGTACGCTTACGGCTGGTTACGCACCGAAACCGGCGTGCATCGCTTAGTGAGAAAATCCCCATTTGATTCAGGCAGCCGCCGGCATACTTCATTTGCCGCAGTATTCGTTTCACCCGAAGTGGATGATGATATTGACATTGATATCAACCCTGCGGATTTGCGTATTGATACCTATCGTGCATCGGGCGCGGGTGGTCAGCATGTTAATAAAACCGAATCAGCGGTGCGTATAACTCATATGCCGACTAATGTTGTAGTGCAGTGTCAAAATGATCGCTCGCAACATAAAAATAAAGCCAGCGCGATGAAGCAACTAAAAGCCAAGTTGTACGAGTTGGAAATGCAAAAACGTCAGGGTGATCAGCAGATGGTTGAAGACAATAAATCAGATATTGGTTGGGGTAGCCAGATTCGGTCCTATGTATTAGATTCATCGCGTATAAAAGATTTACGCACTAATGTTGAGACAGGAAATACGCAGGCGGTTTTAGATGGAGGCATTGATATGTTTATCGAAGCGAGTTTGAAATCGGGCTTGTGATTTTACTTCTGTCATATCTGCTTTCACAGATATGACAGAAGTAAAAAATTACATTACATATAAATTAAATTCACAGAAAATACGAAATATTATGACAGACGAAAACAAGACAAAAGAAGCAACAGTAGACGAAAATAAACTCATCGCACAACGTCGAGAAAAATTAATCGCTATACGTGAAAAAGGCAATGCCTTTCCGAATGATTTTCGCCGTGATAATTTAGCCAGTGAGTTACATGTCGAGTATGATGATAAAACCAAAGAAGAATTAGAAGCGCTAAACATTACCGTAAAAGTTGCAGGACGCATAATGGCAAAACGTATAATGGGTAAGGCCAGTTTTGCACAGTTGCAAGACATGTCAGGAAAAGTGCAACTATTTTTGCAGCGTGATTCATTGCCGGAAGGCTTATACAATGAAGGTTTTAAAAAATGGGATATCGGCGATATTGTGGGTGCAGAAGGGGTTTTATTTAAAACCAAAACAGATGAACTTTCAGTTAAATTAGTCGATATAAAACTGCTTACAAAATCATTACGTCCACTGCCCGAAAAGTTTCATGGTTTGTCCGATCAGGAAACCCGTTACCGTCAGCGTTACGTTGATTTGCTTATGAATCAGGAAGTACGCGAAACATTTCAAATGCGTTCAAAAATTGTTTCCTATATTCGTCGTTTCTTTGAAGACCGTGGGTTTATGGATGTTGAAACACCGATGTTACAGGGCATTCCTGGCGGCGCAACTGCGCGCCCGTTTGAAACTTTTCATAATGCTTTAGACATGCCAATGTTTATGCGTATCGCACCGGAGCTTTATTTAAAGCGTTTAGTGGTTGGCGGTTTTGAAAAAGTATTTGAAATAAATCGTAATTTTAGAAATGAAGGGGTTTCAACTCGGCATAATCCTGAATTTACGATGCTGGAATTTTATCAATCCTATGCAGATTACAATGACTTAATGGATATTACTGAGGCACTGTTGCACGGATTGGCAAAGGATGTAGTCGGCAGTGAAAAAATTAATTATCAAGGTGATGTTTATGACTTTGGCAGTCAATTTGAACGTATGTCAGTTTTTGATTCAATTTTACATTTTAATCCAGAATTAAAATCCGAAGATATAAATACGATAGAAGCCGCAACTAAAGTGGCTGAAAATCTGCAAATTCCATTAAAAAATTCTTATGGCTTAGGAAAAATTCAAATCGAAATATTTGAAAAAACCGTTGAACATCGTTTAATGAATCCAACTTTTATTACTGAATACCCAACCGAAGTTTCACCGCTAGCACGACGTAATGATAATAATGAATTTATTACTGATCGATTTGAGTTTTTTGTGGGTGGACGTGAAATTGCCAATGGTTTTTCCGAGTTAAATGACGCGGAAGACCAGGCTGAAAGATTTAAGCAACAGGTTATGGATAAAGATGCCGGTGACGATGAAGCAATGCATTTTGACGCGGACTATATTCGTGCGCTTGAGCACGGGCTGCCACCCACAGCAGGTGAGGGTATCGGAATTGACAGGCTGGTTATGTTGTTAACGGATTCTCCTTCAATTCGTGATGTGATTTTATTTCCGCATATGAGAGTTGAGGTTTAGAAGATAAAGAAATTAATACAGGTTACCGCCCATGAACGCAAATGCTTATTAGTTGTGAGCGTAAATCGATTTCTATTTTCCTCCATTTAGGTTATTTTGCGTTTTTTCATTTAAACCAAAAACCAGGAACACGTTTCATTGTCAGAATTTGATCTTATTAATCAATTTTTTAAAACTGCGGCCATAAAACGTGATGATGTTTTACTCGGTATAGGTGACGACTGTGCAATACTGTCGCCACCCGCAGGTAAACAATTAGTTGTTTCTACCGATACATTAATTAGCGGTGTACACTTTCCAGAATTAACTTGTGCAGAAGATATCGGCTACAAATCTCTTGCTGTTAATTTAAGTGATCTAGCTGCAATGGGAGCAGAACCCGCGTGGGTGAGTTTGGCGATTAGTTTGCCACAGGCTAATGATGTTTGGCTGCAACGTTTTATGCGCGGTTTTAATGAGTTGGCCGGGCAATATCAATTGTCTTTAATTGGTGGCGATACTACTCAAGGCCCTTTAAGCATAAGCATTAATATTACGGGTTTTATTGATTCGGAAAAGGCCTTAAAAAGAAGTCGTGCAAAAGTCGGTGATTCTATTTTTGTTACCGGAAATATTGGTGCTGCAGCATTAGGTCTTAAAACCGCTTTTGATGAATTGGATGCAAGTAATCAATTTACAGAAAAAAATAAAATGGATTGTATAGCGCGTTTAAATCGTCCAACGCCCCGAGTAAAAGCAGGGTTGCTATTAAGTGACTTTTCTGTAGCAGCCATTGATATTTCAGATGGACTACTAGCAGATTTAAACCATATTTGTGAAGCCAGTGGTGCGGGTGCAATACTCGATGTGCAGGCAATTCCTTTATCGAGTGCGGTGCGAAATTATTATAACGATCATCCTGACTGGCAAAGTATTTTAGATGGCGGAGATGATTATGAGCTTTGCTTTACATGCCCAGAGCATCAAGCCGAAAAAATGCTCGCACAAATGAAATTATATAGTATTGATGTTAGTTGTATTGGAAAAATAATAAAAGAAACCGCGATTAAATGTTTATACAATAATCAATTAGTGACCTTAACTCCTTCAGGATACAATCATTTTAAATGAAAAGTGTAATTAAAATTCCCGTTTCTTATTTAAAAGACCCATTGCATTTTATATCGCTGGGTTTTGGTTCGGGCCTTATGCCAAAAGCCCCAGGAACTTTTGGAACGCTTGCTGCTATTCCATTGTATTTGATAATCAGTCAACTAGGCTTAAGTGTCTATTTGCTTATAACATGTATTGTTACTATAGCCGGTATTTACTTGTGTTATTACACCAGTAAAGCCTTAGGTGTACATGATCATTCCGGTATTGTAATTGATGAAATTGCCGGTTATTTTATTACAATGATTGGGGTGCCTTTTGACTGGTTGTGGATTATTGCGGGATTTATTTTATTTCGTTTTTTTGATATTTTAAAACCCTGGCCGATTTCATGGATTGATAAAAATGTGCATGGTGGTTTGGGTATTATGTTAGATGATGTATTGGCAGGTGTTTTTGCTTTTTTCTGTTTACACGCGATTATTAATTTTATTTAAGCCTTATTTATATGAAAATTTTCAAAGTCCTTGTTATGTTAAATCTATTATTGTTGTCTTCGTTGGTTAATTCCAGTAATGATTTGCAGATAGAGGTTCAGGCCTTAATGCCGGGTATGGTTGTGTTGCTCATTAATGGCAGCAGAGAAACTTTAAAAACGGGTGGTGAAATTCAAGGAGTAAAATTAATTTCTTCGAATACAAAAACTGCGGTATTAGAAATTAATGGTGAGCAAAAAAATTACCAAATGGCAACAGCCATTGGTACCAGTTTTAAAAAACGCACCGAGGTGAGTGAGCAAATTGTAATGGACCGATACGGCATGTTTAGTAGCTATGGAAGTATCAATGGTCATTCCGTGAAGTTTTTAGTTGATACCGGTGCGAGCTCTGTCGCGATGAGTTCTAAAGATGCGCGAAAATTAGGTGTGCAATATCACCTTATCGGAAAACCTACTCAAACGAGTACTGCATCGGGAATTGCTAAAGCCTGGTCTGTACAGTTTAAAAGTGTAAGTCTAGGTGGTTTAACCGAGCGCAATGTTTCTGGTGTAGTGATTGATGGTGATTTTCCAAGAAAAATTTTATTAGGGATGACATTTTTGAATAGAATGAAAGTTGAGAAAGAAGGCAATATAATGAAGATTACGCGAAAAAAATAATTAATTACTTAATGTTTTCTGTTTTAAATTATAGCGGGTTTTAATGCCCTGATATAAGCCGCAATAAATAATATTCATGGTTGAAATAACCGGTATCGCAACTACCATTCCGATAAAGCCAAAAAAGTTTCCGAAAACAATAATTCCTATAATTACAACTAAGGGATGTAAGTTAACCGCATTTGCGATAACCGCAGGAATAACAATCGCATTATCAATTAACTGTGCGATTAAAATAACCGATACTGCTGCGCCCACCATCCAGAAATCAACCGGAACATTTCCGAGTGCAAGCAGCACAGGTAGCACCATTGCAAGTAGTGGGCCTACGTAGGGAATAAGGTTAAGTACGCCGGCGACTATACCTAATAAAAACGGTGAATCAAAACCTGTTATGTAAAATCCTATGGTAGTGATGATGCACATAATGGCAGACTGAATCATAATGCCGCGAATATATTCTTGTAATTGATGTGCAACTCGATAATAAATTAACCAGCCCATTTCAAAACTGGTATTGGGAAGTTTGTCGAGTAAGTTATTTCTAAAAGTTCTAAAATCACGTATTAGAAAAAATGTAAATATGGGCACTAGCACGAATAAAACTGAAAGGTTGATTAACATGTTTGAACCTTCAATTAATGCGGTTTTTCCCCAGCTATCTACCTGATTAAAAAAGTGTTGAGTGATGCCGCTGGATTGCATGTCTAAATTAAGAGAGGTTGCAATATGTTGGCTAATATCATTACCCATGGAGGTGATGGATTGCCAGACGACAGGTAGTTGAGATTGTAGTATTGAAAGCTGAGATGAAAGATGCGGCAGTATTAAAGATACACCAATAGCACCCAGTGCGACTAAAATTAATAAAACACTTAATGAGGATGCGTTGCGTGATAAACCGTGGCGCTCAAAATTTTCTGAGATAGGTTCGAGTAAAGCATATAAAGCAAATGAAATGATAATGGGGATGAGTAACGGGGCTAATAAAATGGCGAGTAAAATAAGGCTTGTGCAAATCAGGCTAAACACAAAAAGTGTTCGGCTAAGTGGGTGCTGAATAAGTGTTTGAAACATTTTTAGCTAGCTGTTTTGCATAGATAATAAAATATTGGTGTGGCGTAATCTTGCGGCGAGCACCGTGGCAATATTTAACATAAATTGCGCGCCACTTTTGGGGGAGCGTTTAATCCATTCTTTAAGGTCTGAGCGTAAAAAGAAAATTAGCTCCGAGTCTTCGCAGGCAATGGCATCAGCGGTGCGTGGCTCGTCAATAATGAGTGCGACTTCGCCAAAAAAATCACCGGCAACCAGTTCGGCAAGCAGTTTTTCTGCGGCTTTAATTTCAATGCTACCTCTGCGAATTAATACAATGCTAGCACCAATGTCACCGCTGTTAAAAACCATTTCACCTTTTTTATAATGTCGCGGGTGCATGCCTTTTACTAAATCACGGCATTCACGTTTGGTGATTTTGTCAAACAAGGGGGTATCCATCCACATTTCGGTCACTTCAGATGTGCGATCTTCTTTGTGTTTAAACAGGTTTTGCCAGAGAGGGTGTTGTGAGCTCATTAAGTATTTTGTTTTTTATAATTAATTAAATTGTAGCAGGTATTGTGCTGATGTTCATTTTTCCAATAAATAGTTAAATGACGGCTAAACCATTGGCTTTTAGCATTCGGCAAAGTTGAATCAAGGGTAAGCCAATTAATGTGTTGGGATCATCGCCGCGCATGCTTTCAAATAGGCTAATGCCTAATGCTTCAGATTTAAAACTGCCGGCACAATTGTAGGGTTCTTCGCGTTTTAAATAGTTTTCAATTTCACTATCACTTAATTCGCGAAATTTAACTACAAAAGGTTCGCAGATGGTTTCCGATTTACCGGTGCTGCTGTTATATAAACATAAGCCGGTATAAAAGGTAATGGTTTGACCCGATGCAGCTTTGAGTTGCTTAAAGGCGACTTCATAGTTTCCCGGCTTGTGCAGTACCTTGTCATTAAGTGCTGCGCTTTGATCTGAGCCGATAATTAATGAGTTGGGGTGTTTATCGGCTAGCGCCCGAGCTTTACCCTCGGACAGGCGCTTAACCATGTCTTCTATGGATTCATTGGCCAAAGGCGTTTCATTAATATCAGGCGAATCGGTTTCGAATGTTAAGTGTAATTTTTCTAGCAACGTTTTACGAAAGGGAGAACTGGAGGCTAAAACGAGTTTCATAGTTAACAAAAGGCTGGTTATTATATTGTAATAAATTTTACCTTATATTGGTTTGTAGGTTCGAATTTATTTGAACCAATATTGTTAGCTTGCGGGTAGGGTATTTTCTACAATTACGATTATTTGTGCCTATTGCAACAATTGCATTGGGCTAGCATGCGTCATGTTAAACACCGTATTTTTTGGCTCGTAAAATAAATAAATACCTAGTGAAGAAATGTTATAAAAACAAGCTATAGTCATGTAACAGAAATTATTTATAATTAAATATATTATCGGAGCCTAAAATGCAAAAGCCATTCGCATATTTATTATTCAGTTTTATTTTATGTTATAGCCAATTCAGTCTTGCTGGTAAAGTGTCGCCCATGACGGTTGCTGGTGCCACCACCGTAGACACGTCAAAAGCCAAAGCCTTATTTGATGAAGAAGCTATTTTTTTAGATGTTAGAAAAGACAGCGACTGGGATGCTGGGCGTATTCCCGGGGCACTGCATATTGAGCTTAAGAAAAAACTTAATGAAGCTGCTATGAGCGCTGAAATTAAAAAAGATGAAGCGGTGGTTATATATTGTAATGGTGAGTCTTGTATGCGTAGCTCTAAAGCTAGCGAAATGGCCGTCAGCTGGGGGTTTAGTAAGGTTTATTATTATCGTGATGGTTTTCCGGCTTGGAAAGCGGCCAATTATCCCGTTGAATAATGTCCCGTTCCATAACTTCCTCGCTTACATTTTAGAGTTAAATTTTAATGGGAATACTGCATGTCTCTTAAAGTTAGATTTTTATGGTTAACCGGCATTGCCATGTTATTAGTTTCTGCTGTGCTATGGTCGGGGGCGTTTTTTTCCAGCCAGTATCAGCATGAGCAAATGGCTAATCATAAAGTTATGAGTATCAAGGCTTTAGTCAATACCTTAAGCCGTAGCTATTTGAGCAATATGAGTGCCGAGATTAAGGCTTTGGCGCGTAATCGTGAATTGATGAAAGCTCTTAAATCGCCCACTGCTGATACCGTGGAAGAGGCGGTGGTGACTAGCTTTAATCGTCTGCGTGCTTCCGGTGTCATTGATCAGATGATTGTTATCGGTAAAGACTCTCAGCTCCTGGCCAATCAGCCCGCAGCGGCAGGCATGCCGATTAACAGCAATCTTTTTGAGCAAGTTTTAAGCAATAAAAAAGTAGTGCATGATTTTGTGCGATTGCCTAATGATGTTTCAGGTATCATGATGGCATTTCCCCTGTATCGACGAGGCAAGCTAGCTGGGGTTGGGTCTTATATTCAGTATTACCCAAAATTTGTTAAAGATTTCTCTGGAAGCACACAATCAGAGGTGCTCGTTTTAAACGAAAACAATAAGGTGGTTTTTGCTGAAAATGCTGAGCTTGCTGATACGTTTTCTAAAACTATTGACTTAGATGGCCAGGTTAAGTGGCAGATATTGGCCGCGCAAGATCGTTATTACTCGACAACCGTTTTACCTATACTCGACCAGCAGTCCCAGTTAATTGGCTCGCTGGTTTCATTAAAAGATGACACGCAGGCACAGGTTGCTAAAAATCGAGTAGAAGGCATTGCCGCTATTGCAGGCTTAGCAGTTTTAATTGTCAGTTTATTTATTCTTTATTGGCAAATCAGCACGGTACTTTCACCGCTTAAGGTTGTTGCTAATGTAATGAATAAAATATCACAGGGGGATTTTACCCAAAAAGCAGATTGCAAAACCAGTGGTGAAATAACCGTTATCCTTACTAGCATGGACATAATGCAAAAAAATCTGCATCAGTTAATTATGCAAGTTTTATCATCCACTGGCCAATTGGATGATGCGGCTAGAGACTCCGCGGAAATTTCTTCAAAAACCAGTCAAGGTGCAGACCAGCAAAGGGGAGCAACTGATAACGTGGCAACCGCTATGACTGAAATGACTAGCAGCGCACAAGAAGTCGCACGCAGCGCATCTGAAGCAGCAATTGCAACTCAAAATGCACAGCAAGCTACTGTGCAAGGCCAGGAAATTGTCAGCAAAGCCATTAGCAGCATGCGCCAACTTGCACAGGGAATTGAGGCTGGGGCGTTGGCTATTGATAGCGTTAATCAAAACTCAGAAGCCATTAATAGTGTGCTTGATGTAATTAAAAGTATTGCCGAACAAACTAATTTATTGGCACTTAATGCGGCCATTGAAGCTGCTCGTGCGGGTGAGCAAGGCCGAGGTTTTGCAGTGGTGGCTGATGAAGTTAGAACCCTTGCTAGCCGCACCCAGGCATCCACTCAAGAAATTAATACTATGATTGAGCAGTTGCAAAACAGCACACAAAATGCCGTGACAACCATGAGTGAAAGCCGCAAACTTGCCGATTCAAGTGTAAACAATATTACTCAAACCGGTGAGGCGTTGAATGAAATCACCGATTTGGTGACCCAGGCCACTTCGATGAATACGCATATTTCTGTGGCTGCTGATGAACAAGGCCGTGTGGCAGAAGAGATTAATCAGAACATTGTACGTATCTCAGAAATTACCGAAGAAACCACTAGTGGCTCTAATCAAACATCGGAGTCGAGTAAAAAAGTTATGGATTTGGCTGATGAGCTTAAACTGCTAATGAAGCAGTTTACGGTTTAAAAAATACAGGCATTCATCAAAGTTTAATACCCTCTTAGACTAGCTGTTACACAGTATATTTCGGCTACACTCATTTAGTTTTTTTGTAGAACATCAAAATTCTAGCGGATGATCACGAATAATATGATTTTTCACCAAGCATCTATTCTTCATTTTGTTCGAAATCCTTGAAAATAAAGGGATTTATCTTTGACAGCGGGGCGTATAGCGGATAGAATCGCGCGATTGTTATGAACCAGATATTACCTGTCCATTTGAACTTCGCCCAAAAAGCCAAAGTTGGCTTTGAAATTCAGGGAAAATGGCCTATTAAGCAGCTAAAACGCTTAAATGAGTCGCTTATGTCAAATGCGGGGGAAATTGATGTTGAGCTTAAGTTTGATCGAGCCGGTCCGATCCCATTCATTGAGGGTCATATTACCACCGAGCTACAATTAAAGTGTCAACGATGTATGCAAGCGATGTCGTATACGATGGATATTCGGTTTAAGTTAGGTCTGGTGCTCAATGATGAGCATATTGAAAAACTCCCAGATGAGTTTGAGCCTTATTTAATTGAAGGTGATAATAATCACCTGCCCGATATGTTGGAAGATGAGTTATTATTAGCGCTACCGCTGGTAGCCATGCACGAATTCGATTGCTCTGATTATTTGCAACAGCAAAATTCAGAGCAACAGAATGAAGTAGAGAAAGTTGAAGAGAAGACCAACCCCTTTTCTGTACTTAAAGATCTGCTTTAATAAGTTAAGTTATTGTTTTATATGGCACATAGTGCTAATTATTGGAGAATGAAATGGCAGTACAACAAAACCGTAAAACACGTTCACGTCGTGGCATGCGTCGTTCACATGACGCACTGACTGGTGCTGCTCTGTCTGTAGATCAAACTACAGGTGAAACGCACTTACGTCATCATGTAACCCCTGATGGTTACTTTAAAGGCCGTAAAATCACATCAAGTTCTAGCGAAAGCGAATAAGGTGTTTTTCACGCCCCGGTGAATCTCGCCGGGTGTTGTGAATAAGTCGTGTAAGCACAATACATGCATGTAAAATTGAGCGTTCGAGTCAATTTTCACATTATAATAAATAGCGCATTTAAATGACGCTTTGTTTGGCGATTAGCTAAGCGAATTCACTTCTACTAATTTTATAGAGACTTTATGCCCGAATCCCCGATTATTGCGATTGATGCCATGGGTGGTGATATTGGCCCGGCGGTTACGGTTGCAGCCGCTGCTCGCATTCTTAAACAACGCCAAGATGTTAAATTGATACTGGTGGGCTTAGAAGACAAAATCAACGCAGAACTCATGCGGCTCAATATAGAATTATCCGATCGTTTATCCGTACACTATGCCTCCGAGTTGGTGGCGATGGATGAGGCTCCTGCACTAGCCCTTCGTAAAAAGAAGGATTCATCAATGCGAGTAGCTATCAATTTGGTGCAGGAAGGCAAGGCAAATGCAGTCGTGAGCGCGGGTAACACCGGTGCATTAATGGCCACTGCTAAGTTTGTGTTTAAAACGCTGCTCGGAATTGACCGTCCTGCGATTATGACCACGATACCCAATATGCAAGGTCATACCCATATGCTCGACCTTGGAGCCAATGTGGACTGCAGCGAAGATAATTTATTTCAGTTTGCGGTGATGGGCTCTGTTACCGCATCGGCGGTGGATAATGTCGATAACCCACGGGTTGGCCTGCTCAATATTGGGTCAGAATCAATGAAGGGTAACGCACAGGTAAAAGCCGCTGAACCACTACTAAAAAATAGCGACCTTAATTACATTGGTTTTGTTGAGGGTGATGATATTTATAATGGCTCCGTCGATGTGGTAGTCTGTGACGGGTTTGTGGGCAATATATCACTGAAAAGCACCGAAGGTGTTGCTAAAATGATAGGTCAGTTTATGAAAGAAGAGTTTAAGCGTAATCTGTTTACTAAGCTCATTGCGCTTATTGCATTGCCGGTTTTAAATGCCTTTAAAAAGCGTGTTGATCACCGTCGCTATAATGGTGCTAGCTTGTTAGGGCTTAAAAAGATCGCGATAAAAAGTCACGGTGGTGCGGATGAATATGCTTACTCTAATGCAATCAATGTGGCCATATTGGAAGTTGAAAAATCCGTGCCCCAGTGCATTGAAAGCCATCTTGGTGCATTATTGGAAAAAACACCGGCTACGAGTTAGTCGCATAGTTAGATTATCATTTGCAGATTATTGATGTCTGCAGTTATAAAAAGAGTCTTATTTTGAAATACGCGCGCATTACCGGAACCGGCAGTTATTTACCCGAACGCATTATGACCAATGCGGATATCGAAAAGATTGTCGATACCTCCGACCAGTGGATTCAAGATCGTACCGGCATTAAGCAGCGTCATATCGCGGCTGACGACCAAACAACCTGTGATTTAGCCGAGCAGGCAGCGCTTAAAGCAATGCAAGCCGCAGGCAAAACCAAAGATGATATTGATTTAATTATTGTAGCTACCACTACGCCTGATCAAGTGTTTCCCAGCACCGCCTGTTTATTACAGAAAAAACTCGATATCCATGGTTGTGCGGCTTTTGATGTACAGGCGGTTTGCACCGGTTTTGTATATGCGCTGGGTATTGCGGATAACTTTATTCGTGCGGGCTCCGCAAAATGCGCTTTAGTGATTGGCGCAGAAACGCTTTCTCGAATTTTAGACTGGACGGATCGTGGCACCTGCGTGCTTTTTGGTGATGGAGCCGGTGCGGTTATTCTTGAAGAAAGTGATAGTCCCGGAATTTTGTCATCGCATTTACATGCGGATGGTGCCTACGAACACTTATTGAATGTGCCCAATGGTATCTCTAAAAATCAGCAGCGTTTTCGAGAAGAGGGCGCCCACATTACCATGAAGGGTAATGAGGTTTTCAAAATGGCAGTAAATACACTTGGTCGAATTGTTGATGAAACCCTCGCAGCCAATAATATGCAAAAATCAGATATTGATTGGCTGGTGCCTCATCAAGCCAATATTCGTATTATTAATGCAACTGGTAAAAAATTAGGCTTAAATCCTGATCATGTTGTAGTGACCGTTGATGTACAAGGTAACACCTCCGCCGCATCGGTGCCTTTAGCGCTAGATACTGCAGTAAGGGGGGGTAAAATTAAAGAAGGCGAAATCGTCTTGTTAGAAGCATTTGGCGGCGGCTTTACCTGGGGTGCAGCACTGCTGAAATGGTAATGAACTTCGAAGGGCTTATTCCAGTTATTCAGTGTCAGTATATCGAACAAACATTGGCATTTTATCAACAAGCACTTCGTTATATTGTTATTAGCAAAACCGAAACCGATGCGGGCCTGCAATGGGCTTATATAAAATCGGATAATACTTTTTTAATGCTCCAAAATAATCCAGATTTAAGTGCTCGCTCTCAAGCGACAAATATCGTTTTGCACTTTTATACCCGTGATGTTTCAGCTCAGCGTCAGTTTATGGCCGCTAAGGGGATTAAAGTTGGTCAATTAGAAGACACCGCGTATCATATAAGGCAATATTTTGTAAACGATCCAGAAGGCAATAAAATAGTGATCGGGCAAGATATTAAAAATCAGCTATCATAAACAATAGCCCAATTAAACGTGTTATAAGAGTTTATGTTTACTTGTTTTAAAGAATAGAGCTAAGAGAGTTATTATGAATAAATTTACTAAAATATTAATTGTTCCGGCCGTTATTATAAACTTATCGGCTTGTGCTGCATTTACCGAGTTTTCATCAAGTACGAGCTCTACCGTAGATACGGTAACACCGGACGTGACCTTGAATGAGTTTGTTAATAAGCGTTATGTGGCGATTCGTCACGATGCAGCAAATGGTGGTGGTGAAAACCTGGATGCGCTTGCTCAGTTACTTGGCGAAAAAGACAAACAGGTCTTCGCTAAAAAAATGCAATCTAATTTTGACAACGTATTTAAAGATGTTGCCGAGCCAGCCGATATTATTGCAAGAATTGAAACCCAGGTTATAACTAAGAAAAGCTAGCAATTTTATATAGTAAAAATGAAAGGAAACTCGCTGTATTGTTATTTAAAAAACAATCAGCGAGTAATGTTACATAAATACTTAGAATTAAGATAATAATGCACTAAAGGGAGCGGCTATTGTTCAATATTGCAGATGACAATAATGCGCAAATTTCAAATAAAGAATTTAACCAGGAAATAAATCGAGGACTCGCATTACTGGTTTTAATAAGTGTGTCGATTGTTGGTTCTAGTTGGCTTTTTTCTTTGCCAGTATATTTTGATATTAAAATTGCGGCACAAATATTTCCCATACTTTTCTCCGCTGTTATATTGTTTTTAGTAACAAAAATTAAGCATACATATTTCAATAAAATTGCACCCGTGTTAGGTTTTGTTTTGGTGTTTTTCAGTTGGTCTTATGTTGTATATTTAAATACTTCATTTTTTTCCAGTACAGAATTATCGAATCAGATGAAAAATATTATTGAAGCTCAATATTTAGGTATGTCTCATGCAATGTACCTAATGGGAATGTGCTTTACTATTTTCTGGTTAGGGCGATACTTTAAATATAATTTATATTTATCACTGGCATCCGTTATTTCTTTTTTAGTGTTGATGTTGTTATTTGCTGATATAAAAATAATCTATTTGTTGGCATTGGCGCTGTTGCTAGGGTCAAGTTCAATTTTTTCTGCTATTGCTTCAAATGGTTTTCATGTCGTTGATACTGAGAATAATAATGAAGAATTTTACGATCCATTTAATGATCCAGAAGAAAAAGAATTATTACTGCCGCCACAAACTAATGATCAAAAGATTGAGCCCGTACTAGATATTAATACCCTGCCTTTAAATGAATCATCTATTACTCATGACTGGGAATTGATTTTAAGAGAGTTGCATGGAGAGTTAAAGAATACCACGGATGTGGATCAGTTATTTAAACGCATGTTAGTTTTTTTGCACGGTGCAATGGAGTTTGATGCGGCCGCAGTGGGTATGTTACAGGATAAAAGTATTCGAAAAATAGCAGACATGGGTGATGAAGAATATGTACATACCCAATCGTTAAATTGGACAAACCAGCGGATTAAAAAGTTGTTTTCGTTGCGTGAACCGGTATTAAGTAAGCAAAAACGCTTGAGTGCTGGTGCTAGTGAAATTACCGAACCCATGCATCGTTTGGATGTGCCGGTATTATCCAATAATAAAGTAGTTGGCTTAGTGACGTTATTTAGGGATGAATTAATTTTTGATACGCATGATGTAAAGCTTTCAGCCAGCATTGTTTTTCACAGTATGATTGCACTAAGGCAGGCACGGCTGCAGGATGAAATTAAACGTCTCAATAGTGATGCGCCAGGTGTTAAATTAACCTTGTACAGTCGTGAACAATTTGTAACTAAAGTGAAACCGGTTTTTGATAAACTTTCCCGGCCCAGGGAATGTTCATTGTTTATTATAGAAATAGATAAACTGGATTCAGTAATAGATGCACAGGGCAGAGATGCTGGCGCGTTATTATATAAATTCATTTCGAACTCAATTATGTCATTTTTGAGAGAAGGGGATATCTTAGGACGCTATGGTAATGATGGTTTCGTTATACTATTAGATGAAACGAATTTAATGCATGCCAAAGAAGTCGCTGAAAAAATTAGAACTAAGGTTTCAAATAGTAAAATAAATTATAAAGATAGCGTTTTAAATTCTACTGTTAGCATCGGTTTAACTATTGTTTCTGATGCGAATGAAGACTTGCCATCATTGATGCGTAAAGCAGATATGGGCTTATTTGTTGCAAAAGAAAATGGCTGTAATACGGTTAAAGTTAGTTTGTAATTGGTTAATTCTCGTTATAATTTATAGGGTGAGAGTATGCTTCGAATGTGTTTTCAGAACATCGAAAGCATCACTAAAAAATTTGATAGGTTTTTATGACTGAGCATATTGATCGGCTTTCCAATATCAATAAGTTTCTTCCTTTAAAGGAGAAGCTGATTTTAACTCATAAATCAATTAATGAAGTTTTCCCTTTTATAGTGCGCATTGCAATTGCACTATATGACCCTAAAACAAAAATGCTGAAAACATACTTGCATAGCAGCGAAAATGATAATCCGCTGGATCATTATCAGACGCCGCTTGAAAATGCGCCATCATTAAAAAAAATATTCGAACAGGGTTTTCCAAGGGTAGTTAATAATTTGGTTACATTTGATGATGGTGAGCATGAGCATACACGCCGAATTGGACGTAGTGGATATGCGGCCAGTTATACCTTGCCAATATTTAATGATGGGGAATTTATCGGTTTTATTTTCTTTAACTCAAATAAAAAAGATGTGTTTTCAGAGGGGGCATTAGCCCATATTGATGTATATGCACATATGATTTCATTATTGGTAATTAACGAGCTGAGTTCGGTTCAAGTTCTGACAGGGGCAGTTAAAACAACGGGGCATATTACTCATATCCGCGATCCGGAAACCGGTAGCCACCTGGACAGAATGTCACGTTACAGCCGGTTAATTGCTAATGATCTGGCGCAAGACTATCAACTTGACGACGACTATATCGAATACATTTTTATGTTTTCACCTTTGCACGATATTGGAAAAATCGGTATACCTGATAGTATTTTATTAAAGCAGGGTAAGCTAACTGAGGCTGAAAAAAACATCATGAAAACCCATGTAGAAAAAGGCTGTGAAATTATTGATGAGTTGTTACAAAATTTCGGCCTGCAGGGTTTAGTGCATATGAATATTTTACGTAATATTGCGATGAGCCATCATGAGGCAGTTAATGGAACAGGTTATCCAACAGGTTTAAGAGGTGATGAAATACCGTTGGAGTCGCGCATTGTTGCAGTCGCAGATGTGTTTGATGCGCTAACCAGTAAGCGTCCATACAAGGAAGCATGGAGCAATGAAAAAGCCATAAATATGCTCAAGGAGTTGTCGGGGGAAAAACTTGATAAGTTATGCGTAAACGCGTTGCTTGATAATATGGATCAAGTTGAAATAATTCAGCAACAGTTTAAGGATGATAAGTTTTATTGATAAAGTTTAATTTTTCTTGCAGTGAAATTGTCTATTGAGATCGACTAACATATTCATGTTTTAATCGCAGAAATTTTTTAATTGGCGCTAAAAATGAATTGTTCAGGGTATCAATCATTGAGTTGAGAGCGTTGTAACATGTCTTTTGCATGCTCAATGGTTTGCTGGGTTATTTCAAGCCCGCCCAACATACGAGAAATTTCATCAACTCGCTGTTCCATTTCTAGTGGAATAATTTCAGTGCGCGTTTCTTTGCCATCACTGTGTTTATAAACTTGCATATGATGATGCGCCTGAGATGCTACCTGAGGTAAATGCGTAATACAAAAAACCTGTCGGCTTTCACCCAACATGCGTAAATGTTTTCCTACAATTTCTGCGATGCCGCCGCCCACACCGCTATCCACCTCATCAAAAATTAAAGTGGGTATGCGACCTTGCTGGGCTGTTATCATTTGAATGGCTAAACTAATACGAGCGAGCTCACCACCCGATGCTGTTTTTGCGAGCGCTTTAAATGCCTGTCCAGTATTGGTGCTAACCATATATTCAATATGATCGTTTCCATGCGCTGAGGCTTTATCGTTTGTGTTAAGTTGAATTTGAAATTGTCCACCTGACATACCCAGAGTTTGCATAGATTTACTAATTTGTTTGTTTAATTTTATTGATGTTTTTAAGCGTGAATCGGTAAGTTTTTTAGCTTGTGTATTGTATTTTTCATTAAGTTTTTTAACTTCATTTTCTAATAAATTTAAATTTTCATCGGCATTGTCCAGTTCGCTAAGCTCAGCGGAAAGTGAATCTGTTAGTTCGATTAGCTGGTCAGCTTCTACGTGATGTTTGCGAGATAAATCATGAATAATGCCTAAGCGAGTTTCAACTTCTTCAAAACGTTGTGGGTTACTGTTTAAATTATCCTTATAATCGCGCAGTAGGCTGATACTTTCTTCAATTTGAACCATTGCTTCAGATAACATTTCAAAAGCCGGTGTTAGGCTAGAATCGGTAGAAAGCATATCTTCTATTTTACTGACTTCACGGGAAAGTTGTAGATGAATATTTGAATCATCGGCATCATATAAATTATTCAAAGCAGATGAAGTATTGTCACTAAGTTGGTCTGCATTGGCTAAGGTTTGATGCTCTTTTTGTAGTATTTCTGCTTCGCCTTTAATTAAAGCTAAGTCGTCAAGTTCGGAAACTTGATAGCGTAATAAATCGAGACGATCGTTTTTATCTTTGCAGGCATCCTGTAATTCTTGTAGCTTTTGTTTTTTAGTGTTCCAGTCCTTAAATACACTTTTAATTTCAGTTAATAATTTTGCATGTTGTCCGTAGTCATCTAATAACTGACGTTGCATTTCAGTTTTCATTAAAGATTGATGTTCATGCTGGCCGTGAATATCTACTAACATTTCGCCAAGCTGTCGCATGTCTTGTAAGGGCACGGGTGTGCCATTGATAAATGCGCGTGAACGACCATCTGCACCCAAACGTCTACGCAGTAAACAATCGCCATCCGCATCCAGTTCTTTTTCGCTTAACCAGTTATTTACTTCAGTGAGTTTTGAAATATCAAACTCGGCGCTAATTTCCGCTTTGCTGGAGCCGCTGCGTACGCTATCAGAATCTGCGCGATCACCTAATAAAAGCCCGAGTGCACCAAGTAAAATAGATTTTCCCGCACCGGTTTCGCCGGTGAGGGTGGTGAGTTTGTTTTTAAAATCCAAATCGAGATGGTCGATAATGGCAAAATTACGAATGCGGATATGGTTAAGCATTACAGTTGTTCACTCCAGTGTAATTTAGCGCGTAAAATTTCATAATAGTCATAACTGCTGGGGTGAATTAAAATAATATTATTAGTTTTTTTCTGAATAATAATTTTATCACCGGGCTTTACATCAAATGCGGTTTGTCCGTCATAGGTGACCTGCGATGTTGACTGTTTGCTTTCGCCAATCACAATTTCTACTTTGCTGTCAGCATTAATAACCAGTGGGCGATTGGTTAAAGTATGTGGACAAATGGGTACAACCACCATCGCATCTAAAGTGGCATGCAATAAAGGCCCACCGCTCGATAATGCATATGCAGTAGAACCGGTTGGGGTAGAAACCACTAAACCATCTGCGCGTTGATAATTTACAAATTGTCCGTTGATATAAGTTTCAAACTCTATCATGCGAGCTACATCCCGAATGTGAACTACTACGTCATTAAACGCATCAGCCGATGCAATAACTTCGCCGTTACGTTCAACTTTTGCGTGTAATAAAAAACGCGATTCCTCTACATAATTTCCTTGTAGTATTTGTTCAAGATGTTGCAGCATGTCATCTGGTGAAATATCCACTAAAAAACCTAAGCGTCCGAGGTTTATTCCCAGTATTGGAATGTTTTGATCGGCTAGTGAACGTACTGCACTTAAAAATGTGCCGTCTCCGCCAACTACAATTGCAAGGTCAGATTGTTGGGCGAGTGAGTTTCGATTAACAAATTGAGTGCTGTCAATTAAACCCTCGGTGCTTTTATCGCAAACGAGTGAGCAGTTTTTTTGAGTAATAAAATCAGTTAGTTGTTTAATGGTTTTATTTACCGCATCACTTTTATCTTTTGCGATTATACCAATGGATTTAATTTTTATTGTCATTGTTGTTCACTTGTTTTTAAGTGGCTAAAATTTTATCTTTTCACTTCGGTATATTTTTGAGCCGAAATCCAGTGACTTTGTTGAAATTTAATTTTTCATTAAATTACTTTAATCTATTTATGTGACTAATGTTTATGCGACTTCTCCGCCAGCTCATATAATAGTGCCAACGCCTGTCGCGGATTTAAATCATCAACCTGTATCTCTTGCAGTTGTTCAATAATCGGATGCGGGTCACTGTTAAATAATTGTAATTGTCCCGTGGTTTGCTCAACAAACACTTCGTGATTATTAATTGACTGGCGTTCTAAAATTTGTAATTTCGTTCTGGCATTTTTTATTACGGACGAGGGAACACCGGCTAGCTTCGCTACCTGTAAACCGTAACTTTGATTTGCAGGGCCATCTTTTACCGCATGCATAAACACAATATTTTCGCCGTGTTCCACCGCATCTAAATGCACGTTTTTTACACTTTTAATTTCATCAACCATTGAAGTTAGTTCAAAGTAATGGGTGGCAAATAAAGTAAATGGTCGACTTTCTAAGGCTAAGCTTTCTGCACAGGCCCAGGCTAAAGATAAGCCATCAAAAGTGCTGGTGCCGCGACCAATTTCATCCATTAATACTAAGCTTTTTTCAGTGGCATTATTTAATATGTTTGCCGCTTCTGTCATTTCAACCATAAAGGTTGAACGGCCTGAGGCTAAATCATCACTGGCTCCGATGCGGGTAAAGATGCGATCGATCGAGCCGATCACGGCTTTTTCAGCGGGCACATAACAACCGATATGTGCCATTAAAACAATTAGCGCAGTTTGGCGCATGTAAGTGGATTTACCGCCCATATTGGGGCCGGTAATAATTAACATGCGTTGCTGATCGTTTAACTTACTGTCATTTGGAATAAAACTATTTTCAGTAACGCGTTCAACCACCGGGTGGCGACCTGCAGTAATATTAATTGTCGAGCGGTTTTGAAATTCGGGCTGACAATAATTTAAAGTATCGGCTCGTTCGGCAAAGCAACAAAGTGTGTCAAGCTCGGCTAAACTTTCGGCGCACAATTGCAAAGGGTTTAAATTTAATAATAATTTATTGAGCAGTTCATCATAAAGTGATTTCTCTCGACTCAGTGCGCGCTCTTTTGCACTTAACACTTTATCTTCAAATGATTTTAATTCAGGTGTAATAAAGCGCTCAGCTGATTTTAAGGTTTGACGGCGAATATAATCGGCAGGTACGTTATCGGATTGTGTACGTGAAATTTCAATGTAAAAACCGTGTACCCGGTTGTAACTGACTTTTAAAGTATTGATGCCGGTGCGGGTTTTTTCTCGTGCTTCTAAATCTACTAAAAACTGATCGGCATTCTTACTTAAATTTCGCAACTCATCTAATTGCATATCGTAACCTTCTGCAATCACACCGCCATCGCGCAATATTACCGGCGGGTTTTCGATAATTGCCGATTGTAAAAGTTGAACGGTTTCAGGATGCTCACTAATAGATTTAGATAACTGTGTTAAACGTTTAGCCGATAAAAGATTTAATTGCTGTTGAATGTGTGGCAGCTGCGCCAGTGAATTACCCAGTGTAAATAAATCACGCGGTCGCGCTGATTTAATCGCCACCCGGCTAATAATTCTTTCAATGTCGCCAATGTGTTTTAACTGATTTTGAATTTCAGAATAGTCACGATTACTTAATAAGGCCTCAACACCAGCAAGGCGAATTTTTAACTGCGACTGATCGCGTAGCGGGCGATTAATCCAGCGTCGTAAACAGCGGCTACCCATGGCGGTGGTGGTTTTATCAATCACCGATGCCAGTGTGTTTTGCTGGCCGCCGCTTAAATTGCTTTCTAATTCTAAATTACGGCGACTCGCCGCATCGAGTAGCACCGAGTCTTCGCTGCGCTCTACTCGCAAACCTTGAATGTGGGGTAGTGCGGTGCGTTGCGTATCGTTAACATATTGCATTAAACAACCAGCGGCTAAAATAGCCTGGGTCATGCCATCGCAGCCAAAGCCGGATAAGTCTTTCGTGCCGAATTGTTCGGTGAGCAAACGCTGGCAGGTATCGAATTCAAAATACCACGGTGGTTGACGGCGCAAACCTTTGGCCGTGCTGAGTTGGCTGTATAAAGCATCGTCTTCAGCGATTAAAATTTCTGCGGGTTTAATGCGTTCAAGTTCGGTTTGTAATTGTTCATCGCTATTAAGCTCCTGTACAAAAAATCGTCCCGAGCCCACATCTAATACCGCAATGCCAATTTGCTCATTAAACGAGGCAATCGCCATTAAAAAGTTATCGCGGCGTTCTTCGAGCAGGCTTTCATCAGTTACCGTGCCGGGGGTGACAATGCGCATCACCTGCCGCTCGACCGGGCCTTTGCTGGCAGCCGGGTCACCAACTTGCTCGCACAGCGCCACCGATTCACCAGCTTTGATTAAACGTGCTAAATAATTATCTGCAGCGTGGTATGGAATGCCGCACATGGGAATGGGCTCGCCATTGGATTTGCCCCGCGCAGTGAGGGTGATATCGAGCAGTTGCGAGGCCTTGCGGGCATCATCAAAAAATAACTCGTAAAAATCTCCCATGCGATAAAATAATAAAATATCCGGATGCTCGGCTTTGATGCGTAGAAATTGTTGCATCATAGGGGTATGCGAGCTATTGGCTGGCGCTTTACTGGCGGCCTTTGAAGTATTTTTGGCGGTTGATTTTTGAGGGGCTTCGAGTGTGGAGTCAGTGGCGTCAGTCATGGGCCAAATTCTACTGTTTACAAGCGCTTAGCGCAAAGCTAAAGCGCGATTATTTTAATAAATATTAAGGTCTTTTGTGATGTTCAGTTTGCCGGGCTTGTGGTACATTTGCCGGAAATCAGTTTTAGGCATAAAGTCTGAAAATTACCTATTGGAAAAATCTATGAAATTAGCTGTTTTATTAAGTCTTATGTTTGTTGCATTCGGTGTTCCATTTACTTCTTATGCGGAGCTAAAGCAATATACCGCTAAAGATCTGGATATGAGTGATCTGGTTGACGTAAAGGATAAGAAGAAACGCTTTTTTGATTTTATGCGCCTTATTGTGAATGATGAAAATAATAAGGTGCTGGCACTAAGAAAAAAATTAGAAGCGGCTAAAAAAAAGAATAATAAACAATCTTTCGTTGCCAAAACAGCGGATGATTATAGTGTTGACTGGCAAGCAGGAAAAGAAAATTGGGGTAAATTGTTGGAGCGGGTTGATGCGGTTGCGCTGGAATTAGTGCTAGCGCAAAGTGCAAATGAATCGGCCTGGGGGCAGTCGCGTTTTGCCACACAGGGCGATAATTTTTTTGGTCAGTGGTGCTATAAAAAAGGCTGTGGTATTGTGCCGAAAAAACGCGATAAAGGCACTCGCCATGAAGTGGCAAAATTTAGCAGTGTTAATAAATCGGTGCGCAGTTATCTTAAAAATATTAATACCGGAAGGGTGTATTCGCCGTTAAGACAAGTTCGCAAAAAGAATCGAGCGGCAGGTAAAAAATCTGATGCGATAGCACAGGCCGGTGGCTTAATCAAATATTCACAACGCCGTGAAGCTTATGTGAAAGAAATTCGTTCGATGATTCGGTATAACAAAAAGCTGATGTTGGGGCAATAATTTTTTTATGACTGAAGATAAAATTTCATTATTAATTTCTGAATTATCTAAAAAATTAATTCAACAAAATAAAGTTATTGCGGCGGCGGAATCCTGTACCGGCGGTTGGGTGGCAAAATCTATCACCGATGCTGACGGCAGCTCGCAGTGGTTTGATTGTTCGATTGTGACGTATAGTAATCGAGCAAAAAATAATTTGTTGGGCGTGCAAGAGCTTACGCTTGAAACTAATGGTGCGGTAAGTCAACTTGTTGTTAAAGAAATGGTATTGGGTCTGCTCGATCGTTGCTCGGCGGATATGGGGGTTTCAATCAGTGGTGTTGCGGGGCCGGCAGGTGGCTCGCCGGAAAAACCTGTGGGCACAGTTTGGATTGCCTGGGCCAAGCCCGGAATATTTATTGAAGCGCTAAAATTTAAGTTTTCAGGTGATCGCGAACAAGTTCGTTTGCAGGCGGTTTACGAATCACTAAAGGGTTTTCTGCGTTTACTGGGGCAATAAATGATATTGCCGAAAAATAATGAAAGTGAAATTAAAAGGCGTATTTTTTTTGCTTTATGGCCAAATGAAAAAGTGCGATTAAAAATTTTTGAAGCCTATAATAATAGCGGTTTTTCACAACTAGATGGCCGAGAGTTTAAGCTGGATAATTTGCATTTAACCTTATATTTTTTAGGCAATGTTACGAATGAGCAATTTGATAGTGCATTAAATGCCGCTGCAAAAATTGAGTTTAAGGCATTTGATTTAACTTTAGACTATTTTGATATTTTTAAAAAACCAAAAGTTTTGTGGATGGGGTGTTCGGTATTGCCTTCGGCCCTGGCATCGCTGTATGAAAATTTAGGGCGAGTATTAAGCGAGTATGATTTTGTTTTAGATAGTCGAACGTTTACGCCGCATGTGACACTGATGCGAAAGTTAAAGCAATATGAATTTGATATAACCCCCCCCGTGATTAATTGGCGGGTAAATGAGTTTGGGCTGATAGAATCTGTAGTATCTGAAAATGCTGTGACCTATAAGCCGATAAAATTTTTTAGTTGCTCTGCTGTGCAGGGTGGGCTTTAGTTGTCTCAGGATTATAAATTACATAAATGCCCAACCGGCAAAGGGTTCTATTTCATTTCGATTGCTGACCACTAATTGATAAGCATTAGGATTCAACGATGCATCGACGGTGGTATCTACTTTCATTTGTTGCAATAAATATCCCACTAGCGCACGCCGAATATTAATTTCTATCACACCGTTTTGCATATTGTAATCATAACTTAATGCGAGACGTTGTTTGTCGGATAGCCTTGGGTGGGCCTGTAACTCTAACGCGATACACTCCATCCATTCATCGTCGTAACTTTGGTTGGATTGTGCTTCTGTATTTAATTTTTCGGTTTCAGTAAAACGCGATAAAACAAAGTCTCTAAAATCATAATGCTCGTGATCATAAGCGCGTACATGCCAGCGCAGGCCGTTGTTGACTAATGCATGGGGTTCGATGATTCTGCTGTGTTGCTGTTCGTTATTTTGGCTAAGTGAATGGTATTTAACTTTTAATTGGCTGCTGTTTTTCATGGCTTGAATTGTAGGGGCGAGTACGGATTTTGGCGGTAATCTTACGGGATAGGGGATGTCTTCTGCACTGATGCCATAAATGGGTTCGTCGCCGCTGGGGTTGTCAACGGATAATAAGTTCTGGGCAAACATATTTAATACAATATTCGAGCTTAGGTCGGCAAACACTTCATTAAAATTTACACTGGGTACAAAGCTGAACAGGCTTGGGTTGTATTCCAAATTGCCCGGTGCCAGATCGTTATAAAGTTTTAAGTCCTTAGTCGCTGCTGGGTCAGAGATGCCATAGGCCTTTGCCAGCATGCTACGGCTGATGCTGCCGCTATAGTAGGCCATTACCTCGATAAATTGCAGGCGCTGACGGGTGGCGAATTTGATTTCGTGGAGCATTTTTATGTTATCGGCCATGATTTCTTCTGTGGTTTGCTTGCATGGAGTAAGTATATATAAATCATGCTGATAAAACCAATATAGGTAATACTTTTTACCAACATGATAAAAAGTATTGACATCGTAAAATGTATTCGCTAATCTACAACCATACCGCAACACAGTAATCGTGTTATGCGAGCGAAATTAAACAATCAGAATTCACAAACAGGGGAATACCAATGGATGATAATAAGAAAAAAGCACTCAGCGCCGCACTGAGTCAGATTGAAAAGCAGTTTGGTAAAGGTTCAGTGATGAGAATGGGGGACTCGGTGGCATCCGAAATTGAAGCCATATCCACCGGTTCTATTGCGCTGGATGTTGCACTTGGTATAGGCGGTTTACCTAAGGGTCGGGTGGTTGAGATTTATGGTCCTGAATCATCGGGTAAAACAACCTTGACGTTACAGGTGATCGCGGAGGCGCAAAAAGCCGGCGGCACCTGTGCGTTTGTGGATGCTGAGCATGCGCTTGATCCGGCCTACGCGGAAAAATTAGGTGTTAATGTGGATGAGTTACTGGTTTCACAGCCCGATACTGGCGAGCAGGCGCTAGAGATTACCGACATGCTGGTGCGCTCTGGTGCGGTGAGTGTGCTAGTTGTTGATTCGGTGGCGGCGTTAACGCCGAAGGCTGAAATTGAAGGTGACATGGGTGATTCACACATGGGTTTACAGGCGCGCTTATTGAGTCAGGCGCTGCGGAAGTTAACCGGTAATATTAAACGCTCGAATACACTGGTTATCTTCATCAATCAGCTGCGGATGAAAATTGGTGTGATGTTTGGTAATCCCGAAACCACTACCGGTGGTAATGCGTTGAAGTTTTACTCGTCTGTGCGTTTGGATATTCGCAGAATTGGTGCGATTAAGCGTGGTGAGGAAATCATTGGTAATGAAACCAAGGTAAAAGTGGTGAAAAATAAAGTCGCACCCCCGTTTAAAACGATTAACTTTGAAATACTTTATGGTGAGGGTATTTCCCATGAAGGTGAAATTATCGATATGGGTGTGAATTGTAATATTATTGATAAAGCCGGTGCCTGGTACTCATACAATGGCGATCGTATTGGGCAGGGTAAAGATAAGGTGCGTAAGTTTATGAAGGAGAACCCGGCGGTTGCGGATGAGATTGAAGCGAGGATTCGTGAAGAGCTGATGCCGAGTAAAGAAGAGATTGCGCAGGCGGCTGAAAAGGAAAAAGAAATGCCTGAGGAAGTGATGGAGAAGTAAAAAAATTTACCGTAAATGAGCGCTAATAATGGACGTAAATAAAAGCAAAAAATTTTCAGGTTTATGCACCACCGGTGCATAAACCTGAATGGATTCGCGTTTATTTGCGGTGGCCCTTTAAGGAGAATATATGTCACGTTCAATCAATGAAGTTGCCATCGCCGCACTCTCGCGTCGCGAGCATTCCATTCTGGAAATGCGCCGTAAACTCAAGCAGAAAAACTTCGAAGATGATGAAATTGACACCTGTATAGAAAACTTAATTAATAATAATTTGCTATCAGAAGAGCGTTTTACTGAAAGTTATATTAATATGCGCAAGCGGCGCGGTTATGGTCCCGGGCGAATTGCTCAGGAGTTGCGTGAAAGAGGGATCAGTGAAGATTATTTTGCGGATTTTCTGGATCGAAATAACCCTGACTGGCATGAGGTGATGCGCCGGCAATACCGTAAAAAATACGGGGTTGAGCTGGCGGATGATTATGCGGAGAAGGTTAGGCGCGCCAAACATTTGCAATCGAGAGGGTTTCCCTTAGATTGGATATTTAAACTGAATTATATGGATTTAGATGAATACTAAATTTATTTAAATCAATATCTTAATAACATTAATTAATGTAGCTTAATATGATGACAACAGCGCAAATTCGACAGCAGTTTCTTGAATTTTTCAGTAGTAGAGGCCACGAACAAGTGGTATCCAGTTCGCTGATTCCCGGTAATGACCCGACCCTGCTATTTGTGAATGCGGGCATGGTGCAGTTTAAAGATGTGTTTCTCGGGCAGGATGTACGCCGTTATACAACGGCCACCAGTAGTCAGCGTTGCGTGCGTGCCGGTGGTAAGCACAATGATTTGGAAAATGTGGGTTACACCGCGCGTCATCATACGTTTTTTGAAATGCTCGGTAATTTTAGTTTTGGTGATTATTTTAAACGTGAAGCCATCAAATATGCTTGGGAGTTTTTAACCGAGGTGTGCAAGCTTCCTGCGGAAAAACTCTGGGTCACGGTTTATGCGGATGACGATGAAGCTGCGAAAATCTGGCTAGAAGAAATAGGTGTTTCTAAAGCGCGTTTTACCCGCATTGGTGACAAGCCCGGCGGCAAACCTAACGAGAGCGATAACTTCTGGTCGATGGGCGACACTGGCCCCTGTGGTCCGTGCACCGAAATTTTTTACGATCATGGTGAGCATATTTTTGGTGGCCCGCCGGGTTCGCCCGATGAGGATGGTGATCGCTATATCGAAATCTGGAATCTGGTGTTTATGCAGTTTAACCGGGATAAATCCGGCAAGATGAATCCACTGCCTAAGCCTTCGGTGGACACGGGCATGGGGCTGGAACGTTTAGCGGCGATTCTGCAAAACGGCCACAGCAATTATGATATTGATCTATTTCAGGCGTTAATTAAAGCCGCCGCAAAAGCAACCGGTTTTAAAGATTTAACCGATAGCTCGCTTAAGGTCATTGCGGATCATATTCGCTCCTGCTCATTTTTAATTGTTGATGGTGTGTTGCCATCCAATGAAGGTCGTGGTTATGTGCTGCGGCGCATTATTCGCAGGGCTTTACGTCACGGCCACAAGCTCGGGCAAAACGGTTTGTTTTTTCACAAGCTGGTGCAGCCTTTAGTTGAACGGATGGGTGAAGCTTATCCGGAATTAGTGAAAGCACAGAAAGAGGTTGAAAAGGCATTAAAGCTGGAAGAGCAGCGCTTTGCAGAGACCCTTGATCAGGGTATGAAGATTCTGGAAGAGGGGATTGCGAAGATTAAAGACGGGCAAATTCCGGGCGAAATGGTCTTTAAGCTCTATGATACCTTCGGCTTCCCGGTTGATTTAACCGCAGATATCGCCCGTGAAAAAGGCTTAACATTGGATATGACTGGCTATGAAAAAGCCATGCAGGCGCAACGTGAGCGTGCGCGTTCCGCTAGTAAGTTTGGTGTGGACTATAACGATGCAATTGATACGGATGCGGTAACCGATTTCACTGGCTACGATCATTTACAGGGTCAGTCGCTGGTTGAAGCGCTATTTAAAGATGGCAAGTCGGTTGACTCAATTTCAGCCGGTGACGAAGCGGTAGTGATTTTAAAGCAGACGCCGTTTTATGCAGAATCCGGTGGGCAGGTGGGTGATACTGGTTTGCTGAAAAATGACAATTTTAGTTTCGACGTAATGGATACTCAAAAACAGGGCAAGGCATTTATTCATATTGGCTCCGTTTCAAAAGGTGAGTTGAAGGTGGGTGATACGCTAAGTGCTGAAATTGATGCCGGGCGTCGTGATGCGACGATTCGTAATCATTCGGCCACACATTTAATGCATGCGGCTTTGCGTGATGTTTTAGGTGAACATGTGCAACAAAAAGGCTCATTAGTGAATAGTGAGCGCCTGCGTTTTGACTTCTCCCATAATCAAGCAGTTAAAGCTGAGCAGTTATTTGAAATTGAGCAAATGGTCAATCAGCAAATTCGCAATAATCTTGGTACCGAATCTGAAGAAATGGCAATCACCGATGCTAAAGCCAAAGGTGCAATGGCGCTGTTTGGCGAGAAGTACGGTGATGAAGTGCGGGTGGTTTCGATGGGGGATTTTTCGATAGAGCTTTGTGGTGGTGTGCATGTGAATCGCAGTGGTGATATCGGTGCATTTAAAATTATTGCCGAAACAGGCATAGCTTCAGGTGTGCGCCGTATTGAAGCGGTTACCGGTGTAGCTGCAGTTGAATATGCTAATCAGCAATCTAATAAAATCAATAAGATATCGTCACTGCTTAAAGCTAGTAATGATGAAATTGAAGATAAGTTAAACCAGGTTTTAAGCAAGATGAAAGCGCAGGAAAAAGAGATTGCGCAGCTTAAATCGAAAATGGCAACACAGACCGGAAAAGATTTAACCGAGGATGCGATTGAGCTAAATGGCATTAAAGTACTGGCGGTGAAACTGGAAGGTGTGGATAGTAAATCGTTGCGCGACACTATGGATCAGTTGAAAAACAAGCTTGGCTCGGCGGTAATTGTACTGGCCACGGCGGATGATAAAAAAGTCAGCTTGTGCGCGGGTGTAACTAAGGACCAAATTGGTAATGTGAAAGCCGGAGACCTGGTGAATATGGTGGCGAGCCAGGTAGGTGGTAAAGGTGGTGGTCGCCCGGATATGGCAATGGCGGGTGGTGGTCAGCCGGAGAATCTGGCGGCGGCTTTGGCATCTGTTGAATCATGGGTTGCAGAAAAACTGTAAGTTGTGTTGTTAAGAGTGTATCCCTGAAGCGCGCGCCAGAGTAGATAAGCTAATCCCGGCAACTCGCAATCTCAAACATCCTATGACATAATTCGCCACCCAATTTACGGTGGTTTTAACAGATAAATAACATGGCTTTAATCGTACAAAAATACGGCGGCACTTCAGTCGGCACAATCGAGCGTATTCAAGCGGTTGCGGAGCGGGTGATTGCGACCCGCGATAAAGGCAACCAGGTTGTAGTCGTGGTTTCCGCTATGAGTGGTGAAACTAATCGTTTGATAAGTATGGCAAATCAAATAGATACGAAGCTTTCTTCACGTGAAATGGATGTACTGGTTTCGACCGGTGAGCAGGTGACTATTGCATTGTTGACAATGGCATTGCATGGGCAAGGTGCGAAAGCTAAGTCATACACCGGCGCGCAAATTAAAATGCTTACCGATGAGGTGCATAGCAAAGCGCGTATTAAAGAAATTCAGTGCAATAATATGCAGGCCGATTTGGACGATGGCAATATTATTGTGGTTGCAGGGTTTCAGGGGGTTGATGCCAAGGGTAATATTACAACACTCGGTCGTGGTGGCTCGGATACTACCGCAGTTGCGATGGCAGCAGCTTTAAAAGCTAAAGAATGTCAGATTTATACTGATGTTGATGGTGTGTACACCACTGACCCCAGAGTTGAGCCCAAAGCCAGAAAACTCGATCACATCACGTTCGAAGAAATGCTCGAAATGGCCAGCCTGGGTTCAAAAGTATTGCAAATACGTTCGGTAGAATTTGCCGGTAAATACAATGTACCCCTGCGCGTGCTGTCTTCTTTTGAAGAGGGTGAAGGGGTCGGAACATTAATTACAACAGAGGATGACGAAATGGAACAGGCCGTAATTTCCGGTATCGCTTTTAATCGGGACGAAGCCCAGCTAACCATTTCCGGTGTGCCGGATCAGCCGGGTATTGCCTCACAAATACTGGGGTCAATAACTGAAGCCAATATCGAAATTGATATGATTGTGCAAAACGTGGGTGAAGATGGCACAACTGATTTCACCTTCACGGTGCATCGCAATGATTATGCGAGTGCGCTAGATTGTCTTGAAAAAACCGGCAAAAAACTTGGTGCTAAAAAAGTAAAGGGCAATGATACAATTGTTAAAATTTCACTCGTTGGAGTAGGTATGCGCTCACATGCGGGCATTGCATCTTCAATGTTTGCGGCATTAGCCAAAGAGGCGATTAATATATTGATGATTTCAACATCAGAAATAAAAATTTCAGTTGTGGTGGATGAAAAATATTTAGAGCTAGGGGTTCGCACATTGCACAGTGAGTTTGGCTTAGAAGAAAAATAGCGATTTGATAAGTGATCGTTGTCACATAAATGTAATAGCTGTGTTATTATATGTTTGTGTAGACGGGGAGCAGGATATAGATGACTCCGGCTGCCATTGGTGATTGAAAATAGGAGTAGTAAAAATGTTGATTTTAACCCGCCGTGTTGGCGAAACCCTAATGATTGGTGATGATGTATCGGTTACCGTTTTAGGTGTAAAAGGTAACCAGGTGCGTATTGGAATAAATGCGCCAAAAGAAATATCTGTTCACCGTGAAGAAATTTACGAACGTATTCAAAGAGAACAGGAAGATCAGAATGCGGGTAATACTGCAGGCTAAAATATTTAGCAATTTGGGCTTTACCTGAGGCTTGATCAAAGGTATTCTATGCCCCGTCGAAACCGCCGCTTCTTGCGGCGGTTTTGTTTAGTAAAGTTAAAGATTGGGCTAATAGTTCAAAAAAAATTAGTAGGAATTGAAAAGCTGGCCGAGTGGCTGACTAAATTGTCTGGAACAATTTGAATATGGTAATCGCTTTTTATTACCATAACCCCGAAGGGGCGTAGGGCAGGAGCCCGAAGTAAGGCGCACATGATAATTGCAGTGCGTAATGGAGTTAAAAAATATTGGAGAGCTGGCCGAGTGGCTGAAGGCGCACCCCTGCTAAGGGTGTATATTGGAAACAGTATCGAGGGTTCGAATCCCTCGCTCTCCGCCACACATAAAAAAGCCCCGCCTGTTTGCACAGACGGGGCTTTTTTTATGTGCAATGTTTATAGTAGAGGGACTTGAATGAGAGCAGGCTAGTTAAATGTACAGAAAGTATAGTTATCCGGGGCTATAGTAATTAAGCATGGACATACTAAGATGGTGATGTCCGCTTTATTTTTTAAATGTTTTTGTTTGTACAAAGGTTTCAATAAATTAAACCTAAATTAACTTGTTACGCCATTCAGTTCTATGGGAAAGAGTTTATGTGTGATTGTTTTGAGAAAGAAAGTCGTTTTGATTGTTTTTTGTGCTGAGTTAGGTTTTACGTTATTTTTTATGGTGGCATAAAAAAACCCCAACGGCTAATAGTTGAGGTTTTTTATATATGGCGCGCCTGGAAGGATTCGAACCTCCGACCGCTCGGTTCGTAGCCGAGTACTCTATCCAGCTGAGCTACAGGCGCATGTCCTTGAGGGCGTGCATTATGGGGAAAAACACCTTATACGTCAATCTCATTTTAATAAAAAATAAGACTAATTTTGTAAACAGGTATATTTGATGAAATATTAGTCAAAAATACAGGGTTAGTTAATTAACTCATATCTTTAGGTAATAGCATGGTAGCTTCATTAGTGTAAAATAAAGCCAAAGTAAATGTTGAATAAATGATGGATGCAAAGGAGCGAGTGTTGAAACAGCTATCTGAAGTTAAGTTGGCAATTATCGGCTTAGGTTATGTGGGCTTGCCTCTGGCGGTAGAGTTTGGAAAGAAGATGCAAGTGCTGGGGTTTGATATTAATCAGCATAGGGTGTCTGAGCTTAAAGGCGGTATGGATGGCACTTTGGAATGTAGTCGTGAAGAGCTGTCTGAGGCAACCTATCTTAGCTATTCTGCAGAAGTGGATGTATTAAAAAACGCAAACATTTATATCGTTACTGTTCCTACGCCGATAGATAAAAATAAAAACCCAGATTTAACGCCTTTGATAAGTGCTAGTCGCATGCTCGGTGGTGTTATTAGTAAAGGTGACATTGTCATTTTTGAATCAACGGTTTACCCGGGGGCTACCGAAGAAGACTGTATTCCCGTTATTGAAGAGGTTTCCGGCCTTAAATTTAATCAGGATTTTTATGCGGGTTATAGCCCTGAGCGAATTAACCCCGGCGATAAAGAGCATCGCGTTACCACCATTAAAAAAGTTACATCCGGTTCTACGTCAGAAATTGCGACGTTTGTTGATGAGCTTTATCAGCAAATTATTACCGCCGGCACCTATAAGGCTTCATCCATAAAAGTCGCTGAAGCGGCTAAAGTTATCGAAAACACTCAGCGCGATGTCAATATTGCACTCATTAATGAGCTATCACTTATTTTTAATCGTTTAAATATTGATACCGAAGAGGTATTAGTTGCGGCGGGTACCAAGTGGAATTTTTTACCGTTTCGTCCCGGTTTAGTAGGCGGGCATTGTATAGGTGTTGATCCGTATTATTTAACTCATAAAGCGCAGGAAATTGGCTATAACCCTGAGATGATTTTAGCGGGTCGGCGTCTTAATGATCAAATGGGCAGCTATGTCGTTTCTGAAGTTGTTAAGTTGATGCTGCGTAAGCGCATTCATATTAGTGATGCAAATATTTTAATGATGGGCTTAACGTTCAAAGAAAACTGCCCTGATTTACGCAATACACGCGTTATCGATATGATTGAAGAGTTTCAGGATTATGGTGCTAATATTGACGTTTATGATCCTTGGGTCGATAAAGATGAAACAATAAAAGAATATGGTATTCTCCCAATTGATAGTATGCAAAAAAATAAATACGATGCGATTGTATTAGCCGTTTCGCACAGTGAATTTGTACAAATGGGAGCAGAGGCTATCCATAAGTTAGGCAAGAAAAATCATGTTTTATACGATATAAAATACATCCTTAAAACAGATGAAGTTGACGGGCGTTTATAGGAAATTATCGTGACAAAATATGAAGAGCAATTAGCGAAACTGAAAACCACTAGCGAAACCTGGTTAGTAACAGGTGTTGCCGGTTTTATTGGTTCAAATTTATTAGAAACATTGTTAAAGCATAATCAAAAAGTCATTGGGCTTGATAATTTTGAAACGGGTCATCAGCATAACCTCGATAAAGTTGAGGCTTTGGTTGGTGATCAGGCGTGGTCTAATTTTACGTTAATTGAAGGCGATATTCGAAAGCTTGATGATTGTAAAAAAGCCTGTGCTGGTGTGCAATATGTATTGCATCAGGCGGCCCTCGGTTCGGTACCACGTTCTGTTGAAGATCCTATTACAACCAACTCAACAAATATTGATGGTTTTTTAAATATGCTAGTTGCTGCCCGTGATGAAGCGGTTAAGCAATTTGTTTATGCCGCATCCAGTTCAACTTATGGTGATCATCCTGATTTACCAAAACAAGAAGATAAAATCGGTAACCCGCTATCGCCTTATGCGGTTACAAAACTTGTTGATGAGCTATATGCAAAGGTTTTTTCACGCACGTATAATTTTAAAACCATAGGTCTTCGATATTTTAATATTTTTGGATATCGACAAGACCCGGCTGGTGCTTATGCGGCGGTCATCCCAAAGTGGGTTTCAGATATGCTGCATAACGAGCCAGTATATATAAATGGTGATGGAGAAACCAGTCGGGATTTTTGTTTTATTGATAATACGGTGCAGGCCAATATTTTGGCCGCGTTAACTGATAATCCTGATTCTACAGATCAAGTTTATAATGTGGCGTTGAACGATCAAACCACATTAACAGAGTTGTTTAATTCTATCCGATCTGCACTTATCTCTCGTATTCCGGATTTAATTATTCCGGACCCTATTTATCGAGATTTTCGTGCGGGTGATGTCAGGCACTCGCGTGCTGATATTAGTAAAGCTAAAACTTTGTTAGGATATGAACCGCAATATAAAATTGACGAAGGGCTTAACTTGTCAATGGACTGGTATATTAATGATCTTTTAAAAAAGAAAGATTAAGTGTTTTTTATAGAATAGAGTATGGATAAGGATTCTTAGAAGTTATGTTACGCATCTTTGGGCATTATGTTCCAACATCACTTGTCGTGTTAGTGTTAGTTGAATTGCTGTTATTGTATGCATCAGTGTTTGTTGGCGTTGAAATTAGGTTCTTTAATGCGCCTGATAAAGAAATGTCTGTGGGCTTAGTGGGAGAGCTAAGTTATAAGGCGCTAGTGTTTGCGGTGCTTATGTTGTTTTCAATGACTGCCATGGGCTTACATACTCGAAATGTGGTGATTGATTTTTCTGGTATGCTGATTCGCATCGGCATGAGCTTCGCTATTGGTTTTGTTGTTGTTTCGTTTTTCTTTTATTTGTATCCGCAGTTTTTCTTAGGTCGAGGCATAATTGCTATTACTTTTGTCGTGTCGTTTCTTGCGATATTGTTTGCTCGTACCGTATACCAAAGAATCGATAAACACAGTATTTTTAACCGTCGAATTTTAGTATTAGGCGCGGGACAAAAAGGCTTATTAATTGAAAATGTGTTGTCTGTAGCAAAGAAACAAGGTTATGACGTAGTGCGCTTTATTGATGTGGACTCGAATGAACCGAAGATATCGCTTGAAAGATTAGTTGGAATAAAAACTACATTATATGACTTATGTGTAGATTTGAATATTGATGAAGTCATTTTAGCGATGGATGATCGAAGGAAAAAATTTCCAACATCAGGGTTAATAGAATGCAAGATGCAAGGCATTGTCATAAATGATTTTACAGATTTCTTAGAGAGAATAAATGGTCATATAGATATAGAAGCTTTACAACCAAGTTCTATAATTTTTTCAGGTGGATTCACAAACGCGGTGAGAGTTAGCTCGGCTAAACGATTATTCGATGTTGTAATAAGCTTTTTTATTTTAATTGTTTCAAGCCCCGCTATTTTGCTGACATCAATTATTATATGGCTTAGTAGTTTTGGTAAAGATTCAGTTTTGTACCGGCAGGTAAGAATAGGGCTGAATAATAAACCTTTTAATGTTTTAAAATTTAGAAGCATGTCCGTCGATGCGGAAAAAAATGGTGCTCAATTCGCGAAAAAAAATGATGCTAGAGTGACTAAAGTTGGTGTCTTTATACGCAAAACGCGAATAGATGAATTACCTCAGTTATTTAATGTTCTAAAAGGGGATATGAGCTTTATTGGGCCAAGGCCAGAGCGACCGCAGTTTATTCTGGGTTTTGAGCAAAATATTCCACATTATTCTTTACGTCATAGCGTAAAACCGGGAATAACTGGATGGGCGCAGATTTGTTACCCTTATGGTGATACGGAAGAAGATACTCGAAATAAACTTCAATATGATCTTTATTATATAAAAAATTATAGCTTATTTTTGGACTTTACGATTGCTTTACAAACTATTCAAGTGGTTTTGTTTGGGCAGGGTGCGCGCTAGGTATTGGTTTATATTAAAGTCAAAATTATTTTCTTGATAATGCTCTTAGTCTGTCTTTATGTAACATCGACTATTTTTTATTATCAGCGTAAAAGCTCTTGTCTTTCATGTATAGGCGTTCGAGCATATCAATTTGAAAAGCTAGTTGTGGAGATGTATTCGTCTTTAGATAATGATAAGGTTAGGTTTCTAGCGGCGTTGACGCCAGCATTTTCTTGTTTTACATAACGAATTTTATCGTGATACAGTTTATCTGATTCAGTGCGCTGTCTATCGTTTCTTTGAGTAACTTTTCTGAATATTATGACACTGATTTTTATGACTTTTGGTTCCAGATGAGTATGAGTCCATGATATTTAGTAATCGTGTCAAACGTGTAGGTTGCCCCCCTGTTTGTGGCATTAAAATATATCTGCGTGGTGTACGTTGTTAATGAAGATGTAGAGAATGTTAGTGATGTGCCGTATAAATACACTAAGAACTTAAAGTGACAAGCTATAAAAATTTGAGTAATTTATAGATGATATATGACGACAAGTTTTTGTGCGTTTTAGCTCTTAATATTCGAGTCAAAAAGAGTGAAGTATTCAGTATAAGTATATATAATGAGGTATGTTATTGGTGCGTAGCCGGTGGAATTGCTAAATGTTAAAATCATGTCAAATATTTATCGCTAGTTTATTAATTTCAGCCTGTTCGACACAAGGTGAAATCACACCTGATGCGCTATTGTCCAGTGGGCCTGGTTTTTCGATGACGATAAAAGAGTATCGAATAGGTATCGATGATCAGTTACAAGTTAATGTGTGGCGTAACCCTGAACTGTCATTAGATATGCCGGTGCGCCCAGATGGAAAAATTTCTATGCCTCTCATAGGTGATGTGAAAGCGGGTGGCCGAGTGCCGGAAGCGGTCGCAAAAGAAATTCAGAAACGTTTATCTGTTTATGTAAGAAACCCAAATGTTACAGTTATTCTTACTGAATTGAGAAATTTTGAATATATTTCAAGAGTCCGTGTTACAGGTGCTGTAGAAACTCCTATCTCTTTTTCATATCGTCAGGGAATGACTGTTCTTGATGCGGTGCTTGAGGCGGGTGGTGTCACCGAGTTTGCTGCTCCGAGCCGAGCTAAACTTTTTCGCCAAATTAATAAAAAAACACAAGTGTTTGATATAGATCTTGGCGGAATACTTAATCAAGGTGAGTTAATCACTAACTACCCTCTTAAGCCCGGTGATATTATAACTGTGCCTGAGCGTTTTTTTTAGGGTTTTAAGGCCGAAGATATGGATGAAAGTACAGAAAATATTTCCAAAATCTTATTACAGGAAATTATTCATAAAAGAAATTTTATTGTTATCGTTTTTTCAATTATTTCAATTTTAATTGTAGTTACAGGATCTAAATGGCCAAAAGTATATCAAGCCTCAACGACTATATTTGTTGAAGAACAAAATATTCTTGGCCCGCTGATGGAGGGCGCAGCTATTCAGACAGAGGTTGTTGATAGAGCCGCAATTGCTAGAGAAATGATTTATGGTCATAAAATCATATACCAGTTATTGCAAAAAGAAGGTTTACTCGAATCAAATCCTGACCCAGTCGTGCAAGAAAAATTAATGAATGGAATAAAAGAACGAACAACGATTACTAATGCTAGGCCTAATCTGATAAGAATTGAATATAAAGATAGTAGTGCTTCTAAAGCCTACAGAATAACAAATACACTTGCCGAGCTTTTTATTGAGGGTAGCTTATCATCTAAAGAAAAAGAGAGTACAGATGCATTTGAATTTATTGATAAGCAGGCAATGGAGTATCAACGTAAACTTCAAATATCAGAAGATAATTTAAAAAAATTCAAATCAGAAAATGTGGATTCTCAACCTGTAATATCAGGGCAGTTAGGTCAACGTAGTGCTGAGTTGCGAAGAACCAAAGAGCAGATTGTTCAAGACTTAAGAGAACAAAAAATACGGAAATCTTCTTTGGTAAAACAACTTTCCGGTGAGGCTCATACGTCATCAATTTTTTCAAGAAGTGAGCAATACAGAACCAGAATTGCAGAATTACAAACACAATTAGATGATCTTAGACTCAAATTCCATGAAACATATCCAGATATAGTGCAGCTCAAAACTCAAATACAGGAATTAAGGGTTGCAGTTACTGAGGCAGAAAATACAGAGCATTCTGGCACAAATGATATGGAGAAATTGATTGTTGATGAGCGTGTTCTTCAAAATCCTGTTTATCAACAATTACAACAAGAGCTTTATAATGTAAATACAGAAATCGAAACATTAACGGCTAGATTAGATCATACAAATTTTATGATTCAAAAACAATTTCAACGGGCACGCAAAGTAGAATCTTATCAGGCTACTATGACTGAGCTTACTCGTGACTATGAGATTAATCAGGAGCGATATTCCGATTTAATGCGTAGACGTGAGCAGGCTAGGGTCTCAATGAATCTTGATGTAGACCGTAAAGGATTAACATTGCGGATTGATGAAACGGCATACTTTCCACGTAGCCCAACCGGTATAAGATTTTCTCATTTTTTAATTATTGGGCCATTACTCGGACTATTACTTCCTATTGGCTTGTTATTTGCGTTGCGTCAGATTGATCCGCGCATTAGGTCAATAGTACCTATAGAAAAAAAATTAGGCATACCTGTATTAGGGGAAATTCCACATTTATTAACGCCCAATGAAAAACGCAGAGAAAAAATACAGTTTATAAGCGTTATATTTTTGTTTGTCGCAACGCTCATTTTTATATTTTCTTTTGGTGTTTTATATGTTCAGGAAGTAATGTAGTTATGAGTAAAATACAAAAAGCTTTAGAAAAGGCTAAGTTTGAGCAAATTGCCCGTGACTCTGAAATTGAACATGAGAAGTCAAAAGAATATCATGCTATTGAAGATGAAAGCTTAGTCTTATCTCATAAAGATATTTCCAAAATGTATGAACCTGATTTACTAACTCAGGATTATAAAGCTAATAGTAAAATAATCGACATTGGAATGTCTGATAGCAAAATTTTTAATGCATTTAGAGATTTTAGAACTTCAATATTTCAGAAAATTGAAAAGGTCAACCCAATAATTATGGTAACCGCGTGTTCGGTTGGTGGAGGCAGTAGTTTTGTCTCAATTAATCTTGCAGCAGTAATCGCAAATGATGAAACAAAAACATCATTATTAATTGATTGTAATTTAGCAGAGCCAGGACTTTCACATTTACCTATAACAGATAAAGAAACGATTGGCATCAGAGATTATCTCAAGGATAAAGAATACGCAATACAAGATATAATATACCCAACGGGGATTTCTCGCTTAAGAGTTATTCCAGCGGGACTTTTAAATTATGCAATAGATGAGTATTTTACCAGTACAAGACTTAAAGCCTTATTTTCTGAAATTAAAAATCGTTATGATCAGAGGTATATTATTGTCGATGCTCCACCTATAGCGGAAAATGCAGATGCACGCATTCTCGCTCAGATTTGTGATTATGTAATCCTTGTTATTCCTCATGGAAAAGTTAATGAAGATAGCATTGTTAATGCGTCAAAAATAATAGGAACTAATAAATTGCTTGGTGTTGTCTTTAATAATGTGCCGGAATCTACTGAAGTGTTTTGGTCGTAAAGTAAAGTTTGCTATGTGTGAAAATAAAAAAAATAGCGTTTCTATAAGAAATTTTTTTTTTATTTTTCTAGTTGCTTTTGATGTGTTTCAAACAGTTATTGCTGCACGTATGGATTATACTTATGGCGCGGGTAGTGAATTTTCAGACAACGCAGGTCTGGTATCTGTTGATGAAGTAAATGATACTATCATCAAAACATTTGTAGGCGGTTCGTACTATGAGGACTCTGCTGCAGTTAATTCCGATGTAAGGCTTATGTTAGAAAATAGCAATTATGTAAATGATACATTTGCAGATCAATTATTTTTGAGTCTTAGTGCGGATGTGAATTGGACTATTCGGCCGTCAAGTTTTTTTTGGTCTCTAGAAAATTATTTTTTACAGGCTGAGAGAGATGTTTTAGATGTGGCAACGCCTAATAACTTAATAAACACTAATGCGTTTTCTACAGGACCTGACTTTATTTTTAGAATTGACTCAGTGCATAGTCTTTTGCTAAGCACTAGGTTGTCATCGTATAAATTTGAAGACTCGAACGCAAATAGTAATAGGGGGTCAATGCTTGCATCATGGAAGCATGACTTATCAGCAGAGTCAGAAATATCATTAAATGCAACTTTCATGGATGTAAAGTATGAAGATCTGGAGGATATTGCGGATTTTTCTCGGAATGATATTTTTGTAAATTTTAATATGCAATATTTTGAATCTAGTATTGATTTAAGTATAGGTAAAACATTTATCAACAGAGAAATTGATGGTGATATAGACGGTGGACTTGCAAAGTTTATATGGATAAATCAATTTAGAAGTCAATCATATTTTAGAGTTGATCTTATATCCAAATATTCTGATAGCGGAATTGATCTACTTAACACTGATGCATCAGGTTTGTCTTTAAATGTTTCAGGAGGCCAAGTTAATGCAGATATCTTTTATGATAAGAGATTAAATGCGAGATATCATATTAATAGCGGTTTTTCTGGATTTAATATTTATTTTACTTATCGTGATGAAGATTATGAAATTTTATTAAGAGATAGGAATATCAAGCTAGCAGGCTTAAATTATAATTATGCCTATACAACTCGAATACAGTTAATTGCAGATGCATATTTTAGCAAAATTGATAATATCGATGCGGACCAATTAGATGATTTAACTGTCTTTAATATGTTCTTGAATTATCGAATTTCAAGAAATGTATCTTTTAGTTCTGGTTACAGGTTTAGTGAGCAGGCAAGCAATGTTGAAACTTCAGAATTTACGGAAAATAGAGTTATGTTTAGTCTTTACTATGGAAGAAATATCCAATCATATAGGTGATATCAGGTATGTATTATAAAACATTCGGGCTTTCAGAACCTCCATTTCAGTTGACCCCTGATTCTCGTTATTTTTTTCTAAGTGATATACATACACGTGCCAAAGCGTATATGGATTATGCAGTATGGAAAAGAGATGGGTTTATTGTTCTTACTGGTGAAATTGGTGCGGGTAAAACAACTTTAATTAATAAATTACTTTCCGAAATTGGACCGGATGTTGAGCTCATTCGAGTGTTTCAAACGCAGTTAAATGAAATTGAATTTCTTCAAGCAATGTTATTTGAGGTAGGAGTTAGTAATAAAGAAATTCATGGTCAGGGAAAGGTTGAATTGCTACATCGATTAAATGATTATTTAATTAAAATTTATGCTAAAGGCAAGCACGCTGTACTCATTATTGATGAAGGGCAAAATTTATCAAAAAAAGTACTAGAAGAAATTAGAATGTTATCTGGCCTTGAGCTTGATCGAGAAAAATTACTGAACATTATTCTTGTAGGCCAACCTGAAATGAATCAGGTCTTAGATCAACCCAGCATGACTCAGCTTGTGCAACGAATTAGATTGCGATTTCATTTAGGACCACTTAATCAAAGTGAAACGGTCAACTATATTCATCACAGGCTATCAGTTGCTGACTGTAAAGAACCTAAATCAGTATTTTCACCTGATGCAATTAAGATTATTTATGAATTTACGGGAGGGATACCGCGTAAAATAAATATATTATGTGATACGGCGTTAGTTTGCGCCTATGCTGATAATAAAACATCGGTTGATAAGCGCTCGGTAAATGATGCTATCGCAGAGCTACAATGGAAAAAATACAGTAAAGAAAATGTAAAAATCCATGTAGATCATCAGAAAGTGATAGATAATTCCAAGTCAATTCATCACGGTGGAAAAAATTTACAAATTCCTGATTTTACAGCAGGGCCAGATCAATGGGCTGATATGTTTTCATCATTGATAAAAGTGATGGGAGATACTACTGAACGAATGCAGTCTATTGAGAATAAAATTCAAATAATGCAGCCCCAGCTTTCAAGGATAGAAGATATGCTGGAAGCGCTAACTTCAAATAAAAAAGTATATTCATTAATGGAAAAGAAAAATATTGAAGGAAAGAAATAAAGTGATAGGAATTAAGAATTCGCTTACTGTTGATGTAGAAGATTATTTTCAAGTTGCGGCTTTTGCAGATAGTATATCGAAATCTAAGTGGAATGATTATAAGTTAAGGGTTGAAAATAATACGATTCGTTTACTTAACTTATTTGATCAGCATAAAGTAAAAGCAACTTTTTTTGTACTCGGCTGGGTTGCGAAGAGGTGTCCCAAATTAGTCGAGAAAATAGCTGAGCAGGGCCATGAAGTAGCATGTCATGGTTATAGTCACCAGCTTATTTATAAACAAAGTCAACAAGTGTTTCGTGATGAAACTAAGAAAGCAAAAGATATTCTAGAAGATATTGTAGGTAAAAAAATATTGGGGTACAGAGCCGCAAGTTATTCTATAACAAAAAAATCATTATGGGCGCTTGATATTCTTGCAGATTTAGATTTTGTATATGATTCAAGTATTGTGCCTGTTCGGCATGATTTGTACGGGATTCCCGGTATGCCCAGATTCCCGCATCTTCTTAGTTCTCCATCAGGGAAAAAAATAATTGAATTTCCTCCATCTACATTATCTTTACCTGGTATGAATCTTCCGGTTGGTGGTGGTGGTTATTTTCGGTTATTCCCATACTGGTTTAGCAAAGGTGCTTTAAAATGGGTTAATTCACATGATAAATCGCCGTTTATATTTTATCTTCATCCGTGGGAAATCGATGTAAATCAGCCTAGAATGCAAGGTAAATTATTTTCGAAGTTTCGTCATTACAATAATTTAAATAAATGCTATAGCAGGCTAGAAAGTCTTTTATACGATTTTGATTTTACCACGGTTAATGAGGTTTTAGTTAATCTTAAGTTTTTAGATTCTGGTGTTAGTGATGCTTAGCTTATTGCATTTTAATATGAAAATAAATAACTACTTTAAATCGGTGTTTAATTAAATTTTATGTGCGGAATTACGGGAATAATAAGCTTATCTGAGCGGCCTGATGCCGATAAACTTGAAGTTGATCGAAATTTACTGGGTTCAATGGTTTCTCATTTGCATCATAGAGGACCAGATGCTCAAGGGTACATGATCAACGATCATGTTGCTTTTGGTCATGCAAGGTTAAGTATCATTGATCTTCAAGGTGGAGAACAACCAATACATAATGAAGATAAATCTATCTGGGTTGTTTTTAACGGTGAAATATTTAATTATATTGAGTTAACTCAGTCTTTAAAAAAAATGGGGCATAATTTTTACACTCAGTCTGATACAGAAGTCATCGTGCATCTTTATGAAGAATACGGTGAAAATTTTGTTAAGTATCTCAATGGGCAGTTTGCAATTGCATTGTGGGATACCAATAAACAGAAATCAATTCTTATTAGAGATCGTCCCGGTATCGTTCCCTTATTCTATTCCATTATGAATAACCGTTTGTTTTTTGGTTCTGAAATAAAATCCATTTTATGCGGCAAAGGTGAGGCTCCTACTTTAAATAAGTTAGCGCTCGCAGAATTGATGACTATGTGGTCGCCTGCTGCCGATAGAACAATGTTTCAAGGAGTTAATTCTCTCGAACCAGGAAATATGTTAATTATCGATAGGGGTAAACTAAGCAAAAAATCATATTGGCAATGGACGTTTCCTGATGATGAACAATATTTACAAGCTGATGAAAAGGATCTTGTTAGTGAGCTTCAGCATCTTTTAATCGATGCAACAAAAATTCGTTTACGTTCTGATGTGCCAGTTGGTGCTTACTTATCAGGTGGTTTGGATTCGTCTGCTTTAACTTCAATTATTCACCACCATACTAACTCTCAATTGCGTACATTCTCTATTGGGTTTGATAATAAAGGCTTAGATGAAACTTCTTTTCAAAAACAAATGATTGATCATATAGGTGCCGATCATAGTCAAATTATTTGTAAAGCAGGCGATATTGCTGAAAATTTCGAAAAAACAATTTGGCATGCCGAATCCCCAATATTAAGAACTGCACCTGTACCAATGGGAATTTTATCAGAAATGGTAAGAAGTAAAGGGTATAACGTTGTACTTACAGGTGAAGGTGCTGACGAGGTGCTAGGTGGCTATGACATTTTTAAAGAGTCGAAGATAAGACAGTTTTGGGCTAAAAATCCGAAGTCAAAAATGAGGCCTTACTTATTGAAACGTTTGTATCCATATCTTGATATGGGTCAAGGTAAGACGCACGCATTTATTAAAAATTTTTTCGGCAATGCAATTGAACATCCTGAAATCGCATATTTTTCACATCTACCAAGATGGGATACAACATCAAGATGTAAAGATTTTTTTTCGAAAGAAATGAAAGAGGCTACTTCAGATGATGTCATTTTAAATTTTGAGAATACATTACCAAAAGCGTTTTCAAAATGGTCAGCGTTTAATCGAAGTCAATATATTGAAGTCAAAACGTTAATGTCAGGATATTTGCTGTCTTCTCAAGGTGATAGAATGTTAATGATGAACTCAGTTGAAGGCCGTTTTCCTTTTTTGGATCATCGTGTAATTGAGTTTGCAAATAAGCTTGATCCTCGCTTAAAAATGAAGGTGCTAAATGAAAAGTACATACTTAAACAAGCGATGAAAAAATATGTGCCTGATAGTATAATAAATCGCTTTAAACAACCGTACAGGGCACCTGATATACCCGCGTTTATCAATAAAAATACACCTGCTTATGTAGATGAATTATTAAGTGAAGGTTCAATAAAATCCACGGGATATTTTGATGAAAAGCGTGTAGCATTGCTTTTGAAAAAAATCAGGCGCGGTATGCCTTTGGGATATAAAGATAATATGGCATTTGTTGGAATATTATCGACTCAGTTATGGCATCAACAATTTATTACAGATTTTAGAAAAAACATTATTAGTTAGATAATAATTTAAAATTAAATTTAAAACAGTTCCATAGGAGTATTATATGTCAGTTGAACAAAAAATTAGAGAGTATATTCTTGAAAATTATTTATTTACAGATGATCAATCGGCTCTTAAAAATAGTGATTCCTTTTTAGAAAAAGGAATTTTAGACTCAACAGGTATTCTTGAAGTTATTTATTTTCTTGAAGAAGAGTTAGATGTAAAAGTTGAAGATGAAGAAATGATTCCTGAAAATCTTGATTCAGTTGATAATATTGTTTCTTTTGTGAGTAAAAAAAGTAATTAATCTGCATGAGTTTATAATGAAAAACACATTGCTAGAACTACTTTTTGAAACGGTACAAAGCTATCCTGAAAAAAATGCGATAGTTCAAGGCGACAAAAAAATAAGTTATAGAAAATTATGGGAAAAAGCCTGTGGTGTAGCACAATATCTTATTGATAATAATTTGAAACCTGGTGACCGTGTTTCTCTCCTTATTGAAAACTCACCTGAGTATGTTGCTGCTTACTATGGTGTACTGATGGCTGGGGGGGCGGTTTTAGCTTTAAATACCGCAGCGAAATCCCGTGATTTATCAAATTGGATTGTTCATAGTGAGTCTTCATTTGTCTTTGCTAATTCAAACCATAATGAACTTGACTTATTATTAGAAAAACTTGTTGATTATAAAATTAATTATTTATTTATAAATGATAACGATAGACGAAATGATAGAGTGCATTGGGAAAACATTGAACCCAGTCAGGTATTTTCTAATGATAATTTAATTAGTGATCCTGAGCGGCAACTGGCATCTATAATATATACATCGGGCACAACCGGCCAACCAAAAGGTGTAATGCTTAGTCACACTAATATCTACAAAAATATTATATCTATTCAAAAGTATTTAAATTTAAACTCGGATGATAGTATTGTTAATATACTGCCATTTTATTACTCATATGGTAATTCTGTGCTCCATACACATCTTGCTGTTGGTGCCACATTAATACTTGAAAATAGTATGCTTTACCCTCGGAAAATTATAGAACTAATGGCAGATAAAAAAGTAACAGGATTTTCTGGCGTGCCTTCTACTTTTAATTTAATACTCAGTCGAGTTAATCTGTCAGAATTTAATTTATCATCTATTCGTTACATGACACAAGCGGGTGGTCCAATGGCTCCATCTAATATAAAAAAATTGAAAACAGAGCTACCCACTGTTGATTTTTTTGTAATGTATGGTCAAACTGAAGCTTCAGCAAGGTTGAGTTTTTTGCCACCAGATAAGTTAGAAATTAAGCTCGGTTCTATTGGTGTGGCTATACCGGATGTAGAACTTGAGATAATGAATGAAAATCATGAACCTGTCGATATCGATACTACCGGTGAAATTTATGCTCGTGGTGAAAATATTATGTTAGGTTATTGGAATGATAAGGAATCGACGAAAAATGTAATGCATAAACGATGGCTTAAGACTGGAGATCTAGCATATAAAGATGCAGATGGTTATTTATATATTGTTGGACGATCTTCTGAAATGATTAAAAGCGGGGCTCATCGAATTAGTCCAAAAGATATTGAAGAAGTGATCATGGATTTAGATGGCGTTGAAGAGGCAGTTGTAATTGGTGTTAGTGATGATTTATTAGGTCAAGTTATAAAAGCAATTATCGTGAAATCGCCTGATTCGCAGATAGATAAGATGCAACTTATGCGTCATTGTAAAATGAACCTTGCAAATTACAAAATACCCAAATTAATTGAGTTTTCAGATGCAATCCCTCGAACTGCTTCAGGTAAAGCTCGTCGTTTTATGTTGCAGTAATATTAGGAGAAAAATATGATAAATAAAAAATTAACATCTCATGTACTTGATATGGATCTTGATGCAGAAGTTGAAAAAATTTCACATCGACTAAGAGAAATTTTAAGGCTTAATTTAAATCGTCGTGGACTTATAATTGCTATGTCAGGGGGGATCGATAGTTCGGTGAGTGCGGCATTAGCGGTAAAAGCATTAGGCCCTAAAAAAGTGTTCGGCTTATTGTTGCCTGAGCAGGACTCCTCTTCTAATAGCTTAAAGCGTGGTAAATTACTTGCCGAGCACTTGGGTATCGAATATATGGTACAGGATATTGCTCCATCATTAGATGCTATAGGTTGTTATCAGTGGAGAGATGAAGCCATTAAAAAAACGTTTCCTACGTACGCTGATGGTTGGAAAAATAAGATTGTGATTGCCGGAGGTATAGAAGGCCAAATAAATCATTTTAACCTTATTGTTCAAACGCCTGATGGAGAAATCCAGGAAAAACGCCTCGGAATAAAAGAGTATTTGCAAATTGTTGCAGCAACAAATTATAAACAACGGATAAGAAAGACTGTTGAGTATTTTCATGCAGATCGGTTAAATTATGCGGTTATCGGCACTCCGAATCGACTTGAATATGATCAGGGTTTTTTTGTCAAAAATGGTGATGGTTCAGCTGATGTTAAGCCCATTGCACATTTATACAAAACGCAGGTTTATGCGCTTTCAAGGCATTTAGGTTTGCCGGATGAAATATGTTCTGCAATTCCAACAACGGACACTTATAGCTTGCCGCAGGGTCAGGACGAATTTTATTTTGCTCTTCCATATAATAAAATGGATATTGCTTTATGGGCACTTAATAATAAGCTACCTGCGAGTGAATTGGCAGAATATTTAGAGTGTTCTGAAAAGCAGGCGCAGTGGATTTATGATGACATAGAAGCTAAAAGAAAAGCGACTTATTACATGCATGCATCGCCTGTATTGATAGATCCAGTTGAAGAAATTAATAAATAGACTATATGAAGCAGAAGTACATTATTCGCATATATTGGTATATCAGATATATGTGGGCAAAATTTTCAGCTAGAAAATTATCGCATTTGCGTTTAAAACGTCTAAAGCCCTCGCGGCTTTTAGTTTTATGCTACGGCAATATTTATCGCAGTCCATTTGTTGCTGAGTATTTAAAAGATAGATTTATAAAAATATCAAATGTTGAAATAAAATCAGCTGGTTTTTTCCCTAAATCAGGTAGAAAATCTGCAGTCAAGTATGTTGAAATTGTGAATGACTATCGAGTGGATCTTAGTGAGCATCGGTCAAATATTGTCGATAATGATTTATTAAATTGGGCAGAAGCTATCATTATAATGGATGGAAAAAACTTTAAATTATCATTGTTGCTTAATTCTGGTGTTGAGGAAAAGTTAATCTGGCTTGGTGCTCTTAGTCCTGAGGTTTCTATAGAAATTCAAGATCCTTATAATAAAAGTCTTAATCAACAACGCGCTATCGTTGAGCATATGAAAAAATCTTGTGATGCGTTAGTCGAAAAAATAATTCAACTTAAGAAACCATTAAATGAAAACTAAGTGTTAGTTTAGGTGTTTTGATTTATTTAAACCAGTGTCGTAACCATTGATAGCTTTCAAATAGCCAGGGTTTAATGTCGTTCCATTTTAACACTTCATAGTATAAGTCTTTTTCCCGTATTTTTAAAAATTTAATTAAATATAACAGTTTGGAATCAGAATTAGGAGGGAGTTGTAGAGCTTTACGATTTTTAATCATGCGAATTAATAATGCATCTATGTCTCCCCATAGCCAACGAGTTTTGACTCCTAATTTATAATCATTAATAAATTGTGTTGGTTTATTTTCTAGCATGTTTGCAAGCAGTAGTGGAAAGTTAACACCTGAATCTATTGAAAGTTGTAATGATCCCCAGAATCGGCCGTTAATTTCCATTAACTTTGGTCTCTGGTCTCTGAGATCTATTTTAAATTCAACCATAGCGACACCTTGCCACTGTATTGCAGACAATAGTTTTTCAGAAAATTCATAGGCAAGAGGATCTAGAGCTACGCTTTCTCGCAGAACACTCACTCCACCCGAAGGTGGCTTTTCTCGTATTCTCTTGTGGCTAAATGCTGCAACAAGTTTGTCTTTATCAAAACACATAAATATACCCAGGGCCGGTCCTGTTATACGTTCCTGCAATAAAACCGGAAATATTTCACTTTGAAACTGTTTCAATTTATTTTTTAAATCTGCTTCATCGTTTGCATAAGTAACAGTGGTAAATACCCAGCCATTCTCTGTCAAAATTCTTGATCGAGCAGGTTTAATTACAAGAGGGAAACCCAAGTTAATTTTTGTACAATCTAATTCATCATAGTTATTAATTATAATCGAGGATGGTGTATCTATATCAATTGATTCGGCAAGCTTGATAATATCAACTTTATTAGCTGCTTTATCTACAGTGTCAAAATTACCAAAAGGGATTTTACAATGCTCTTCAAACTGTGCTTTGTGTTTGCTAATAGGTATGGTTGTAATGTCAGTTACCGGAAATAAAGCGTCAATTTTATTATATTCAATATAATCAAGTAAAAAATCTATAAACGTAGCTGACTGGGTGACAGGGTCAGGGTATATGCAGTGTGCTGATGTATGCTTAGAGTATGCTGCTAAACAAGATTTTTTTTGATAGCCAGTAATTACTTTGTGACCGGCTTTGCTTAATGAGCGGGTTATGGCAAGGCAGGGAAGTGAGTTTCCATCAGTGACTAAAATTTTCATTAATATAAACCCAGTAAGGCCATCATAAATAAAGGAATATTGCTTGATTTACCTTCATGTATATTGATTCGTTTAATATCGTATGGATTATCTGCAGATGTGGTAAAACCTGGGTTTGTTCCAAAACCTATTGAGTATCCAGAATCTTTGCTTATTAGTTGAACGGTACTATTTGAATTTCCATTGGGATAAGCAATAGTAAGAGGGATATTGCTTATGTGCTCTTTTATTTTATGGGCTGATGTCAGTAATTCGGTTTCAATTTCCGGCTTTTTCATGCGAGTTAGTATTCTATGTGAACAGGCATGTGAACCAAAGCTAATTGATGCTTGAGCCATTTCTTTGGCATTATCCCAATTAAAATATTTGTCTATATGGTCCTGATCAATTATGTTTCCCGTTATTTCATTAATTTGATTTAATAGCGCATTTATTTCTGTATATGGTCTTTGCTTTATTTTGTTTACAAATGACAAAATAACTTGTTTTCTTAACTTTATATCTAGTGTGAATAAATTATTTAAATTATATTTTTTTAGAAAACTATTTGAATTAACAGAGTTAAGGTTAATGAGGTGAGATAGTTTACGACCAAGATCTTCTTGCCAAAAAACTTTAAATTCAGTTTTATCAGACTTGGTATGATCTATATAATTAATGGGTAAGAATATTATGGCTGGAATAGAATGTTTTTTTAGTAATGGAAATGCATAAATATAATTATCGATCCAGCCATCATCAAATGTAACAAGACAGGATGGTTTATTGGGAAAATCATCCTGATGCATATGTTGACAAAAATTTGATATGGTTAATATATTAAAATGTTTTTTAACGAAACTCATGTGCTTATTGAATGTATCGGGTCGTACAATAATGCCATCTGTAGAAAATGAAGTGTCTGAAATTTCTTCAGGCATTATTCTGTGATATGTGATTACTATGCTTTTATTTTTTAATTTATATTTTTTTATAATAAATAAAATACCGGTATAGTATAAAAAATATGCAATAGCATTTTTCATTAATTTTTTAATTATTCGGAGTGTGTTTTTCATTATTTTAATTTTTGTATTATGCGATTAAGTGTATCAGTTACTAAATGTACGGCCCCTGATAAGTTTGCAGGGTAATAAGCACAAACTTTGTATTGATGAACTTTAGGTTTCCATAATTCTATCCATCGTTCTTGGGAACCTAAAAATTCAAACCCTTGTCTTTTTTTAGAAATCGCATATTTTATCATTTCATGAGTTAGTATTATGCCTGGGGATATTTTTTTAAAGTTATCATTTTGCCCTATTTTTAGAAGCCATATCTTGTTAAATTCATCCTGCGCAATTTGCATGGCAATAATTTTATCATTTATTTTTAAAAAACCTATAACTAATTTATTGTTGGTAGATAATTTTTTAAAATAACATGTAAAAAAATATTTTAGTTGTTTATTCTTTAAAATGGAACTTGAGTTTTCTGATTTCCAGCTGGAATTTTCAATTTCAAAGGCAAGCTGAATGAGTTTGTCTACTTCATGCAAAGATGGTTTTAGTATATCTATTGTTACCTTCCCAAGAGATTTCGCTTTCTTTAGAACTCGCCTTAAATCAGACCTGCGTTTTGAACTTAATTGAGCTTCGAAGGATCCTATATCAGACTCGAGGTTAAGGTATTGCGAGCCTATTGTGTTTTTTTCCATATAAATAAATTTTTCATTGTTTTTACCATTCAAGATTTCACGTATAGGGATGTTATGGGGAATTCTTTGTAAAACAAAAGGGGATTTTAAATTAGTTAAAGTAATTAAGATTTTTTCAAGTGAAAACCTGTTGTTGTAAATTAAATTTGATGGCTCATGCAATAACGAGGATCCTAATATTTCATAACGGTCAAAAAACATTATTTTTCTATTAGATGTTAGTGCTGTTGCCGCTATTATATTGTTGTTGTTTGTAATAGTGATTATTTTTAGATGTTTTGTGTTGAGTGCATTTTCGCAGCATTTGAAATATTCAAAAGAAATTAAAGGCGTTTTATTACTTTGTGTAATTTGGTTCCACTGTTTTTTAAGATTATTAATTTCTGAAAATGTGCTATTGATATATGTCATGTGTAGATTGCATTCATATTAAAAGTTATGATTTAAAAATATTTAGTATTTTTTTCAGGTATGAAATAACAAAGTTTTTGATAGTTTGATGATAGCAGTTTAGTTTAGTTCTATCGATCCATATATTGATATTATGCCTTGTATGGTTAGTAAATCGTTTTTTAAATGGCTCTTTTCCAATTGTAAAATCAAACTCGTTTTTCTTGTTGCCGATAGCGCTATTTATCAAATGACTGAGTAATACGCATCCCGGTGAGTCGTTTTTATGTTTTATATCAAAGCTGGGTTTATACCAAATAATAGTGCCATTGTAATCGAAGCCAAAATGATATGCTATTGCATCTCCATTTAATTCTAATTTAGAAAATAAAAGCCAATCTGTGTTAACCATGTTCTTTATGAGTCTAAAATAGAAAATTTTATTCTTGGAATCTTCAAAAAGGCTTAAATCTTTCTTTAAAGAGTACCTTGATATGTGTTGTTCAAAAAAATGGTCAAGGTTTTTCTGTATGCTATCTGCGTTCTTAATGTCAATAGTTTTAAATTTTACGGCGCCTGTTTTGTTTAATTTATTGAAGTGTCTACGAATACTGTATTTGTTAATAATTTTAGAGGATTCAGCTTCATGGTTTTTGATTAGCAGAGTAGGGGTGGGAGTAGGCTGTTTAAGAATGAGAGGAATTTTTTTGCTTAGACAGCTGGTTTTTAAACATGATATGGTCGTTGAATTTTCAGGTATATTAATTAAGTTAATATTATTGAATTCAATACTGGAATTAAAAATCCATTCAATAATCATATCGATAAATTCGACTTTATTACCTTTAATAATAAAGTCACAGTAGTCGGCATTTTTGTCACTCGAAAATCGTAAAGTCTTTATTCTTGATCTATCGCAATGTGACATCAATGGGGCAAAGCCCACCACATTATCGTCATCTTTGACAATAATGAAATATAGCTGGTATTCGTCGCCAAATGCTTCCCACCAACTATGAAACCATTCATACGTTTGAAATACGGTGTTAGTTTGATTTTGTGCTACTAGCTCATTCCATATTTTTTGACTTATGTTTATTTTGCTGATGTCCGTTACCATCGAAACTTTCATATATTAGTTACCAAATGCTTTATGAATAACTTCTTTATAGCAAAAATATCAGAATTATTTAAGTAAGGTGAGGTCGGAATGGTTATTATATGCTTTGCGATATATTGTCCATTGTCTGATTTATGGTTATGAATGGATGTGAATTTGCTTACTTCATTTAGTTCAGCGATAGACATAGGGTAAGATGGGGTAGCACCTATCCCAATAATATGGAGGCTTTCAATGAGTTTGTTACGCGCTTCAGAATCGTTGATTATTATTGCTAACCTAAGGCAGCAAGAATTCGCATTATCTAATATTTTTATTTGTTCTATTCCTGTAACAGAGTTTAGTGCATTGCGAATTTTTTTAGCGTTTTGGCAACGTTGTGAAGTTATTTTATCTATTTTAGAAAATAGTCTGAAACTAATTGAGGCAAGATGCTTGCTATATTTAGTAAATAAGTAGTCAGTAGTGTAAATGGTGTTACCTAGCCCAAGAGCAGAAATATTTGCAGGTATCCAGTATAGCCATGGACGTAATAGAATGCTGTAAATTACGAGTTTAATGCTTTCTACTATTTTTTGTTTAAAACTGGGTTCTGGAAGTTTATCAATTTCAAGTTTGATGAGTTCTGCCAATTTGTCATTATTAGTAACAATAATACCTCCTTGTATTGACGTAATATTTTTTCCCTTATCAAGGCTGTATAAGCCAATGTCTCCAAATGTGCCGGCATATCGACCATCAATACGAGCATTCATGGACTGTGCTGAATCATCAAGTAGAATAACATTGTGTTTAGATGCTATAGCTTCTAAAGCGCTTAAATCATCAGGGTTGCCATATAAATTTGCTGTTACAATCGCTAGAACATTTGAAAAATCTACGCTATTTAATTGGTCTAAATCATAACCAAGTGTTTGTGGGTTTATGTCACAAATTCTAACTTTAAGGTCTGCAATTTCTGCCGCGGCGGGTACGGAATAACAGGTATAAGAGGGGAGTATGATTTCATTTCGTTGTTTATTAGAGGTATTTTTTTTGAGTATTACAAATAACATAGCCATAGCTGCACGAGCTGATGACATTAAAAAGCAGTGTTTTATATTATATTTGTAGCATATAGCCTGCTTAAGTTCATGGCTTCTATTTTTTTTTGTAATACAGTCAAAGGTGTAGATGATTAAATCTAATATTGAAATCGGTGTTCCTGATGGTGCTATGTAGCGTAATTTTATCATATGATTTTATTAAGGAATGCTGCGAGCAACTAATGGTCCTATTTTAGTGGTTATACTAAGTGGTAGCTTTGACCAGACTTTGATGGCTAATTGAAATTTTGGGTTACTTACATTTAGTTGTGGGATGTCATCAGATTTATTCAGAATATATTGCCAGTGTAGTTGTTTAGCATGTGCATTCCATTTCTTTTTAAATGCTTCGGCCCCTGTGTCTACAGTTGATCGGCCAAGGTGAAAATGCTCAAAATTATTTTCACAGGCATCCTTAATCATTTCCCAGTAAAGTACATAATTGGGTTGATGTTTTCGATATTTTGGAAGTGCTCCTGCCCACATGCCTTCAACTACACCTTTATAGTAACCATTAAAAGCGGTAGCGATGGGAGTGCCATCTTTATAGGCTACAAAAATTTTTGTTTCGTTCGGGAAAGTATCTAAAATATCTTTGAAATAGGATTTTTTATATATTGGAGTTCCAAGTCCACGCCAGCTTTGCGATATTAATTTATAAAATATATCTAATAAATTATGTCGACCTTGTTTAACCGTGATGCCATTTTTATAAACGCGACGAATATTGGTTCTATGCTTAGATTTGAATCCATTCCATATTTTATCTGCATCGGCATCAAGATCCAGTGTCATGCTAATTTTGTGGGTAGCATCAGGCATACTTTCTGATAATGATTTAAGAGATCGAATTTCTAGAAAGTCGGCATCGCACTTAGTTGTAAGTGTTTTGGCTTCTTTGAGTAAGGCTTCAGTGATCTCGTTATTATCTGAGCATAGCCCGCCATAATTTACGAAAGGCATTGAAGAAAGTATTTTTCCAAATATACGGCTTTGGATATATATCATAGGAAATAAGCCAACTAGTTGACCATCTTTTTCTGCTCCCATGAAATAGCAATCGTGGCCGAAATTTCTGCTATTAATGCCTTTCCAGTCATAGCGCTGATAAAAATTACCTTCACTATGGTTCAAAAGGTATTGGTCCCAGATATCGGCTTCGCTTGTTTTGTAGGGTCGAATATGGAGCCATTCTTTAGTGTTTATTTCCATTTAATAAATAACTTTAGTCTGATCATTTAAAAACTATTTTGTCCAGCATATGCCTTAAGGTTAAATTTAATTAAACCAGCATGAGTCTGTATGATTAAGGATTATACTGGTAAGTTGTATGCCTTGGATACTAAATTCGAATAGTTTAAATTATCGTGAGTTTATTTGGCGCGCTTAGTTGCTTGTTTGTTACAAGTGTTTGTAAATAAACCAAGTGTTATTTTTTAATTTAAAGTCATTTGGAATAGATTGCGAAGAAATGTTATGTAACTTTCAATAAATGTCTATTTAGTTTAACCTTTTTGGGGGGTTTTATAGCTATGAATTTAGAGGATAATAGCGTTGTTAATTATTCAGTCTCAAATTAAGCTTAATTTAAGTAGCATAATGTTTGGGTTTCGACACGGTTGGAAATATGTCGTAATTATCACTTGTAATGCATATTCAGGTTTAATCGTAAAATAAAAAGAATGACAAAAGAGGTTGTGGTCATGGAATCAAAATTTATTGGGCCGCTATGTGCAGTGGCTTTAAGCGCGGGTTTTTCGGGAAGTGTGCAGGCGGATTTGTTGGCCCGTGAGGGTGGTATGGTTTACGATACCGACCTTGATATAACATGGCTGGCCGATGCCAATTACGCTAAGACGTCAGGGTATGATGCTGATGGTTTAATGAATTGGGCTGATAGTAATGCATGGGCCGAGCAGTTAAATTTTGGCGGTTTTAATGATTGGCGATTACCTTTTAATCCGTTAGTGGATTCAACTTGTGATAACAGTGCCGAGGTTGGTGGTGTTGTTATGGATATGGGCTTTGGGTGCACAGCTAGCGAGTATGCGCATCTCTATAATGAGTTGGGTGGTGTATCTTATAGTTCTGTATTAGATAGCAAAGACCCTGATTTAGACCTGTTTATCAATATACAAGCGGATGAGCTTGTTGTGAGTGATGGGTACTGGGCGTCTGAAATAGTTGGTCTTAGCTATATCGATAACCACTTTCATTTTAATGATGGTTTTCAACGCTATTTCGATTCGCTAACTGAAATGAATGCATGGGCTGTTCGCGATGGCGATGTTGCGGTGGTTCCCGTTCCCGCTGCGGTCTGGCTTTTCAGTGCAGGCTTGCTAGGGCTTATTGGTGTTGCAAGAAGAAAATAGTTTTAAAAAATGACGCATTTGTCTATTTTTTAAGCGATTGTTAATATCTTTCACTTCATTTGAAATTTATTGCTAAGCACTTGACCTTTTTGGGGGATTTTATAATGTTAAATTTGGAGGATAATGAGCGTATTGCTTATTAATCCTAAGGCAAGCGGTTAATTTCACGGTAAGCACAAAAATGAAATTGTGTATTTAAATGAATTGGTTTGTCGATATTGTTTACATATTTGTCGAGATTGTTAACTGTATTCATTGTGATTATGCAGAAATTGATTTAAAAGCTTGATAGGGCTGAATTTATTTTTTGGCATAGGTGTTGCAAATAATTTCTGTGATAGAGTACGCATATTTAAAAGTTGTAATAAAATGGCATTTTATAGGTGGTTGTGCAAAGGCCATGTAGGAAAATGGAATTAATGATAAAAGAAGGTGAAATCATGAAGTCGAAAATTATCGGAGCGCTATGTGTCTTTACATTAAGTGCAGGAGTTGTTGGAAATGCACAGGCAAGATTAGAGGCGCGTGCCGGAGGCATGGTTTATGATACTGATCTGGATATTACGTGGCTTGCTGATGCTAATTATGCTAAGACGTCAGGTTATGATGCAGACGGCCTAATGAACTGGGCTGATAGTAACGCCTGGGCCGAGCAACTCAATTTTGGAGGTTTTGACGATTGGCGGTTGCCTTTCAATGCTCTGGTTGACCCAACTTGTGATAATAATCGAGATGTAGGTGGGGTTTCTATCGATTTCGGTTTTGGATGTAGTGGTAGTGAATATGGCCATCTTTTCTATGATGAGTTAGGTGGCACAGCAGGTAATACAATATTAGATAGTACAGATGCCGATCTTGATTTATTTATCAATATACAGGGTGACCAGTCTATTGGTACCAATGAGTACTGGGCTTCTGAAATAGTTGGGCTTAGTTATGTAAATAATCACTTTCATTTTCGTGATGGCTATCAGCGATACTATGATACTTTTACAGAAATGAGTGCATGGGCAGTTCGCGATGGCGATGTTGCAGTTGTTCCTGTTCCGGCAGCAGTTTGGCTTTTGGGCTCGGGTCTGTTGGGGCTTGTTGGAGTAGCAAGAAGAAAGTAATTTATAAAATGATTAAAAATAGAAGCGTATAATAAGCTGTGAGTAAATAGCAGATTATATGTTTAACGTTTTTTGACTTTGCTGTCTAATTCTAAATTGAAGCCACGCACAATATTTTATGCGTGGCTTTTTTAGTTGAGATATAATTAACTTTTAAAATATAAGCGTCTATCAAAATATGGATGTAGCATAAATAAAGGAAAGCTAGTGCTTCAAAGCTGAGTTGTAGAATTAGCGACTAACTGTAAATGCAGAAGCCTGGTATATAAAAATGAAATCTCTTAATACTCGTATACGATTACTTTTTCAAGGGTCTGGTATAGGGGCAATACTACTACGAGCGAGTAGTGGCACTTTTGCGATTAAAGTAATTGGAGCTGGCATTGCTTTTTTAATACAGATTTGGCTGGCACGTCTTTTAGAAATATCAGAATACGGCGTTTATGTTTATGTACTTGCCTGGATAAGCTTTTTGGTTTTGTTCGCAAAGGTCGGTTTAGATGTAGTAATTGTACGATATGTTCCCGTTTATAAAAAAAATAAACGATGGGATTTGTTTCGTGGTCTATTACGCGACAGTTTTACCAAAGTTAGTATCTACAGTTTTTGTATCTCCCTATCTCTTATACTCGTTACCTACTCTTTATCATCAAAAATTGGTAGTAACCAGATGTATACTTTCTGGGTGGCTGCAATCTTATTACCTATTTTGGCTTTAACTAGTCTTAGAAATTCTGCATTACAAGGTATGAAGCATGTAATTATGGCACAGGTTCCCGAGACGATTATTCGGCCACTTATACTTGGTGTTTTAACAGGTTTGCTTTTCTTATATAGCGATACTAAGTTGACATCGATTCATGCAATGTCTTTAAACATTGCTGCTGCTACCATATCGTTTGCCATTGGTACATATTTATTATTCAAAAAGTTGCCAGCAGAAGTGCGTGTAGCAAGCCCCGAATATAACAAACAGGAATGGCTGAAAATGTCACTACCCATGTTTTTTATTGCGGGTATGAATTTGTTGTTGCATCAGAGCGATATCATGATGCTGGGTGCGATATTAACTACCGATTCTGCTGCAGTTTACGGAGCGGCAGTACGAATTGCCGGGCTAGTTTCTTTTGGGCTTACTGCGGTAAATGCAATTGTTGCACCTATGATTTCAGAATATTATGTAGCTAAAAATATACAGGGTTTGCAACGCATGATTACTTTAGCGGCCAGAGGTATTTTTATATTCACAATATTTATGTGCTGTTCCTTGTGGTTTTTGGGTGACTTTTTACTAGGCTTATTCGGTGAAGAGTTTAAAATTGGGTATTTACCTCTAACCATTTTGTTAATTGCCCAAGCTGTAAGTGCAATTGCAGGGTCAGTAGGTTTTTTGATGGTAATGACGGGTAATCAAAAGAAGGCAGCAGCGGTTATCGGATCTAGCGCAGTAATGAATATCACATTAAATGCAGTGCTAATACCTTTGTACGGAATGATAGGGGCAGCTATTGCAACAACTATATCTACAGCTTTCTGGAATCTGGTAATGCTGTATCATGTAAAACAAAAAATCAATATTAACCCAACAGCATTCGCAAGATTAAAAGCATGAATAAACCTAATTTTTTCATTGTTGGTGCAGCAAAGTGTGGAACAACGGCTCTTTCTGAATACTTAAGGCAGCACCCGTTAATACATATGTCGTGGCCAAAAGAGCCACATTATTTTGCATTTGATTTAGAAAATTATCGATACCCAAAAAATGAAGATGAATATTTAAATCTATTTTCAGAGGCAGATAAAAATACGCTGATCTTTGGTGAAGCATCAGTTTTTTACCTGTATTCAGAAGTGGCATTAATAGAAATTAAAAAATTATACCCAGATGCAAAAATAGTTGTTTTGTTTCGAAATCCTGTTGATATGCTATATTCTTTGCATTCACAATTACTCTATTCAAGAGATGAAAATGTGGAGAATTTTAATAAAGCATGGGACTTATGCGAAAGTCGTAAACAAGGAAAAAAAATACCCAAGCATTGTCGAGAACAAAAAATATTATACTATGATGAGCTGGCAAAATTTGGCGCTCAATATCAGTCATTAATTGACGTATTTGATCAAGATCAGATAAAGGTTTTTTTATTCGATGACTTTGTTAAAGATTCAAAAAAAGTGTATGAATCAATAGTTGACTTTTTAGGATTAGAAAAAGATAACCGGGTTGAGTTTAAAAAAGTAAACGAAAGAAGAGGTCACAAAATTAAATGGTTGTCAAACTTAACTCAAAGGCCGCCGACGGGATTTTCATTTGTTATTAAGTTTATAAAAAAAACATTGGGAATTAAGCGAATTGGAGTTCTAGATTATCTACGCCGCAAGAACCTGACAACTAAGCCACGAGAAAAAATTTCCAATAATTTAAAAAATAAGATTACAGAGCACTACCGGTCCGACATTTCTAAACTATCAAAATTAATAGATAGAAACTTAGATCATTGGATGGATGAAAAATAAAAATGCATATTAAAATTAATCGATATACTATAAAAAATAGTTATATATAGAAATGTTACACATATTTTTTTATTAACGGATTTTTTAACTATGCTAATATTTTACGGTTTTGTTTTTATAATAGTAGTAGAGTTTTTTGGCTTGGGGAGGCATTACATTCCTGGCTTAGATTCACTTACAGGTCTATTGTCTCTTAGTCTTTTTGCATATATTATTTTTAAATATGGTATTAAGGAAGTTTTAGAAAAAAAACAAGCAAAACTTTTGGCGTTTTTTGTTTTTCTTACAGGTTTTGCTGTAATACATGGATTAATAAGTGAATATGCGCTCAGATATTTTATTCAACAAGTTGGCTATTTGATTCTGTTTGTATTGGCTTATTATTTTTTAGATGATGTAAAAAAGTTAAGATTGTACTTTGTTGTTTTTGTATTGGTTCATGCGGCTTTAAGTATAATTAATGCAAATAAGTATTTTGCTACTGTGAGGGAGGGAGCTTTCAAAGCCGGTTATTTTTTAGCAGACGGAAATGATTTTGGCTGGGCTATGGTGATTTCTGTTGGTTTTGCCATATATATATACTCAACAGAGAAAAAATTTATTTTCAAAGTGATTTATGCGTCTGCATTTTTTTTGATTGTTTTTGCTGTGTTAGGAACTCAATCCAGAGGTGCGGCAATAGCTTTGGGAAGTTCAATATTTTACTACTGGTTCATGGTTAGCAAAAAGAAGTTCCTAGGAATTATTTTTATAATTACTGCTCTAATTGTTGTTGTGGCTTATGCGCCAATGCAATATACGCAACGACTTTCAACAATAAGTTCTTACGAAGAAGATGGTTCAGCCATGGGTAGAATTAAAGCATGGGGAACAGCAGTCGAAATGGCAGTTGATCATCCTGTTTTAGGTGTCGGTGCAGGTAGTTTTAATTCAGCTTATGGTCGCTTATATAGAAAGTCATCAGATCCTGTTAGGTGGATATCGACTCATAGCATTTATTTTAAAACGCTTGCGGAGTATGGTTTTCCGGGCTTGTATATTCTGTTGATGCTTATATATTCGACATGGAAATTAAATCGAACTTCCAGCATTAAGCTTCAAACTATGAGTCATAATACGGGAGTGACATATTTATTACCCGAAGCGGTAAATACTTCATTGATAGGGTTTGCTACGGCGGGTTTGTTTTTAGGAGGAATAAATTATCCGCATGTGTTTTTGATAATAGCGATATCATTAAGGATACATAAATTTGTAGAAGATGCGGCATCAGACCTGGAAAATAATCAGCAAGAATTCAATGTGGTCGTTAATAAACATGATTAATAAAAATAGATAGCATCAGATGAATAAAAAAAAGAAAATTGTCGTACTTCAGGTAATTCATGCACTGCATATTGGAGGTGCAGAAAATATAGTTGCTAAATTAACAAGAGCATTATCAACTAAAAATATAGATGTTTTTGTGTTTTGTATTAATGCGGCAGGTGTGTTGGGTGAAGAATTAAGAGTCGAGGGTTATAACGTTATTTCAAATGAGGGTGCTAATAAATCGCAGGGTGTTTTTAATAATACCTTAAAGAATATTATTCGCGATATTTCGCCCGACATTGTTCATTCACATGGCACCACTGCTTTATTGGAGTTAGGTCCATTATATATGATGAATAAATTGCCTCCTTGGGTACATACATATCATTTCGGAAATTACCCAAATATTAAAAAAACGTATCTCTATGCTGAAAGATTATTTTCCAGGTTTGTAACAGGTCTTGTAGCGGTTTCTGATTTTCAGAATGATATGATAACCAATACACATTGGTTAAGAAAAAAATCATTGACGACCATACATAATGGCGTGGATGAGGAAGTTTTTGATTTGTCGGTGGATGAGTTAGTTTGCTTTCGTGAAAGTTTAAAGTTACAAAAAGATGATATTGTTGTTGGTTGCATTGCGGTACTGTCGCGACAAAAAGGAATTTCTTATTTGCTTGAGGCTGCTGCGAAAATAGTGGCTTTAAATGATCGTGTCAAATTTCTTATAGTGGGTGGCGGTGACTTAGATGAAAAGCTGAAACAGCAAACTAAAACTTTGCAGATTGAAAATAATGTTGTTTTTGCTGGGTGGCGCAGTGACGCGCTTAAAGTTATGCAGATTTTTGATATTTTCGTTTTACCATCATTATGGGAAGCATTTTCCGTCGTTGTATTAGAGGCTATGGCGGCTAAAAAACCGATGATTTTATCGAATGTTGCAGACCATAAAAAATTAATAACCGATACTGTTTCAGGCTTGCTAGTAGAGCCTAAAAATGTGCAAAACCTAGTGCAAAAAATTAACTATATGTTAGATAATCCCGAAGATGCTAAAAAAATGGCTGAACTGGCTTACGATCGTTATGAAAAAAATTTTACAATAATTAAAATGGCTGAAAAATATGATGACTTCTATATGAGGTTATTGGATTAACTGTCGATATTTATGATTGCTATGGCTAAGTTAAAATTTTAATGATTTTCTGGATGTAATTATTCAGGTGGTGATAAAAATATTATTGATTAGCTCAGTGGTCTCGTAAATTAATCGGCTGTCTTTGTGAATAATAGATAAGCAAGCAGTTTAAAGTGCGACAACGGTGGTGATAATGTGGTAAAATTTTGGTGTTATTTGGGATGTTAAATGTAAAAAATAAATATGGGTAAGTGGGAAGTATGGAAGATTTAAAAGTAGCTCTTATAGGTTGCGGAAAAATGGGTATGCATCATTTGCAGGCCATTGATTTGCAAGAAAACGCAAAAGTGATAGCAGTGGTTGATCCTGTCATCACACGTGAAAAAATTGGTAATATATTACCGATCGAAGCGAGCATATACTTAACAGCTGAAGAAATGTTTGCGGCAGAAAAACCTGATGTTGTACATATTGTGACGCCACCTGAATCACACCCGGATTTGGCACTACAGGCGCTGAACAATAATGCAAATATTTACGTTGAGAAACCTTTTTCATTAGATGTAAAAGATACTGAAAAAGTTTTAAGCTTGGCAAAAGAAAAAAACCTTAGAGTTTGTGCCGCGCATCAGGTGTTATTTCAGAAAACGGGCCAAAAATATCAAGACTATACAAAATATATCAAAGAGCTTATCCATATAGAAAGTTACTTTTCATTTAAAACGGTTCGTGGTGCTATTTCACCCGTTGACCAGCTATTAGATATATTACCTCACCCAGTATATTTATTGCTTAGTGCTTTTAGCTCTGATGGAAGTTCCGATGAAGTTTCCGTAGAAATGCTGTCAGACAGCATCGCACCAAATGGAGAGGTTAGGGCTATATTAAGAAAAGGCAAGACATTTGGTTTGCTCGTAGTGACGCTTAATGGTCGTCCAATAGAATCATATTTACGAATAGTAGGATCAAATGGCTCTATCAATGCAGACTTTGTTTTAAGCGGAGTATCAAAGCATTTGGGGCCTGGTGCATCGGCTATTTCAGCCGTTCTTCAGCCTTTTAGTCTTGCTAAGCAGAAAACATTTGGAACAATATCGACTATCTTCAAAATGATTTTTAAGAAACAAAAAAGTTATGCAGGACTTGGCGAGTTGGTCGAAAAATTCTATCAGAGTATATCCAGCAATACAGAGTCACCCGTTAGTGATAGTGATATTCTAAATACAGTTAAAATATGCGGCATTCTTGGAGATAAACTCAAACTTGCGGAACAAGAAAGTGAAGCGGCAGCTCGATTACTACTCAAAGAGAAAGAAGGTTTATTGCCAAAGCTAATCCCGGATAAAAAGGCAGTTTTGGTTTCTGGCGGCACAGGTTTTCTTGGTCGGGTGTTAGTTAAAGAGCTAAGAGATATGGGGTGGCCGGTTCGTGTTTTAGCAAGACGAGTTCCTCCTTACTCTTCAAGAGTTTCTGGAGTTGAATATATTAAATCTGATATTGGTGATCAAATTCCTCAAGCGCACTTTGAAAATGTAGATGCTATTGTTCATTTAGCAGCGGAAACTGTAGGCGGTAAAGAAGAGCATGATAGAAATACCGTTGGTGCTACAAACAACATGATCATGGGGGCTAAAGCGGCAGGAATAAAACAATTTGTAAATATTAGTAGTGTTGCTGTCATGAAACCCAGTACAAAACTTGGTGGTCCGTTAACTGAGAATTCCCCCATTGATGTTGATAATTTGGGTCGTGGACCTTATGTTTGGGGTAAATCTGAAGCCGAAAAATTAGTGAAATCTGCAGGTGAGCAATATGGAATTGACGTTAAAACCATACGACTTGGGCCACTAGTTGATTATAAAAATTATACACCTCCAGGTAGACTAGGTAGAGAAGTTGGAACATTGTTTGTTGCAATGGGGAGTAAAAATAGCAAGTTAAGTCTTTGTAGTGTTCATACTGCTTCTAATGTAATACGTTCATATCTAGAGGATTTTGAGAATGCACCAGAGCTGCTCAATTTATTAGAGCCCGAAGCTCCTACAAGAAAAGAACTAGCAAGTAAATTGCTTGATAATCGACAAGAATTATCATTGTTTTGGCTGCCTAATTTTGTATTAAAATCATTATCTATAATGTTGAAAGTTGTTCTTAAAATACTTAAACCTAGTAAAAAACCACTTGATTTATATGCAGCATTTTCAGCAGAAAAATATGATGTTTCATTGGCAGGTGAAGTTATAAAGAAAGCGCAGAAAAAATAGTTATGATGAGTCTCTCCCAGTTTATTCGGAAGGCGTTGTCGTAATTATTTTTTATTTACATTATTGACCTCGTGTCTATACGAATTTTATAATTTAGAAAACTAAAGTTTAAATTATGCTTAATTTCTCAAAGCTAAAATATTTCCTTAAATCTATTTCTAATATACATATTCAAGCGAGTAAAAATAATATTTTTTTGTTTGCTACTCCGCGTGGTGGTTCTACATGGTTAATGGAAATTATCGCTTCGCAACCTGGAATGAAATTTTTTGATGAACCTTTTAATATACGTAGAGATAATGTAAAAAATGTGAATATTTTTTCTGACTGGAGTGATCTAATGCCAGATAGTTCTCAGAAAGAAGTGATATTTAAACATATTGATAACCTTGAAAAGAACAGGATTCGTTATATGAATCCTCCTCCATTTAGAAAAAATCACAGATTTTTTACTTCCAGAATTGTATATAAAATTCATGAAATAGAGCATTTAGTCGGTGATATTCAAAATGAATTAAATGGTAAAATTCTTCTTCTTATACGTCATCCATTAGCAAATACTATTTCTAGACATGTATTCCCAAGATTAACTTATTTTTTAAATTCAGATTATTATAAAAATAAGTACTTATCGAACGATCAAATTGAAAAAATAAATAAAATTATTTCCACAGGGACAACTTTGCAAAAAGGAGTTGTGTCGTGGTGTTTTGAAAACTTGATAATTTTAGAGCATGCTAAAAATAAGGATTGTGTATTCATAACATATGAAGAATTAGTATTAAACTCTGAAAAATCATGCAGGTTATTACAAAATAAACTAGATTTACCTGATCTCCAAAGTATGTTGTCGAGTGTTGGTGAACCTGCAATGAATATAATGATGTCAAATAAAGATACTTTAGATATTATGCATGATAAAGATAATATCATTAAAAAGAGAAAATTGGTTACCAAATGGAAAAAGAAAGTTACTGAGTCTGATGAAAAAGCTGCATTTGAAATTCTTGATTTATTTAATATAGATATATATGAAGTTAATCGCTATATTGCAACGGAAAAGTATTTAAATTTTACTGATACTTCTAATGCTTTTAATTAATTTTGCATAGTTTCCCCTGTGTCTGAATAGATAATCGGGCCTTCCACTCCCTAAACGATAAGCTATTTGGTTCGCTGTTCGGCATATAGAGCTAGATTTTAATGCTATGAGTGTTTAGCAAAGTATGGGAAGTGCAATTTTACTGGCACGGAATAATAAAAAACCCTAAGTGAATTTATCACTCAGGGCATGTGTAGCAAATATATAAAAAATTTATAAACTTAAATTGTCTTTATTATTTTCAATTGTTTTAATACTAATTCCTTTTACATTTTCCAAATCATTAATATTTGTAAAAGGTCCATTTTGTTTGCGATAATTTACAATGGCTTGGGCTTTTTTTTCACCAATACCTTTTAGCTCAGCAGCAAGTGTTGGTGCATCGGCACTATTAATGCTCACCTGTCCGGCCCAAACCTGTCCTATTGAAATCGCATATAACATCGTCACGCTTAAAATAATTATTTTCATCATTTTCATTACGTTGTCTCCTTGTTTGAATCCATTTTGGATTAGAGCGAATACCCTAATATAAAGACAATATAAATGGCAACTAGGAAATTTCTGAATTTATCTGGCGTAAAACTTCCAATGGTTTGTCAGACTGCGTAACAGGGCGGCCGATAACCAGATAATTGGATCCGGCTTTAATCGCATCTGCCGGTGTCATAATGCGCCTTTGATCGTCTGTGTTGCTGCCCGTGGGGCGAATCCCGGGTGACACTAGCAAAAACTCACTAGAAAGAACTTCGCGCATTTGGGGCGCCTCCTGAGCCGAGCAAACAACCCCGTCAATTCCCGAGGCCTGCGCCAAACAAGCTAACTTAACCGCTTGTTTTTGGGGGGAATCAGTAATGCCAATTTCTAATAAATCCTGTTCAGACATACTGGTTAGCACAGTCACCGCTATAAGTAGGGGCCGCTCTTGAAGCTTGGTCAATGCATTAGCTGCCGCATCCATCATTCTACTGCCGCCACTGGCGTGTACGTTTACCATCCAGACTCCTAAACTTGCCGCCACTTCGCAAGCCTTAGCTACGGTATTGGGAATGTCGTGATATTTTAAATCTAAAAAAACTTCGAAGCCTTGGGCTTGTATTTTTTCTACAAAACCCGGACCGAGCTGGGTAAACATTTCTTTGCCGACTTTTAACCGGCATTGGCTTGAATCTAATTGATTAATCAAATCAAAGGCTAGTTTTTCAGTTGGATAATCAAGTGCGACAATGACTTTTGGGTCAGGCATGTTTGTCTTTTTCCTTAATCTAATATTGGAGCCATGCTATTCCAGCTATGGCAGGAGGGGCATAACCATACATGGGTATTGGCTGAGTAGCCGCAATGTTTGCATTGAAAATCATGTTGTTTTTCTGTGATTGCATCGACAACCGAAGGCAATAAATTTTCACGTCGATCAATTTCGGGGCTTTGTAACTGTAATAATATATTTAATGAACTTAATGTAGGATTTTTATTGACGGCCTCAGAGAGGTACTGCAGCGCATCTTCTTTTCCATAAATTTCTTCAATTAAATTAGTTAATACTGGCACTAAATTTATTTCATTATATTTTTTATCAATGGTGCGTAAAAAACTGAGCGCTTTCGGTAAATTTGAAATATTCCGGTAGCATAGAATTAACTTTGTAACGACCAATGGAAATAGTAAAATATTTTGTACTTCTACCTGCCGTAAAAAACGAATGGCTTTTTGATAGCGTCCTCGATTAATCGCTAAATCGGCTAGTATAATAGATGCCCGCACACAATTTTTATCGGTAGTTAACGCTTTTGTTGCCAGGGCTTCAGCTTCTTTTAAATCATTTTGGGTCAACACTTGTTGGCTTAGCTCACAGTAATATTGCGCGGTGGTTATAATCAAATTTAAATCATTTTTATTTTGAAAGCGCCGAGCAATGTTAATTGCATTTTCCCATTCCTGTTCCTTTTCATAAATGCTCATTAGGCAATGCTGAGCTTCAACAATAAATTCATCACTTTGTAAAACTTCTAAAAATAATGCTTCTGCTCGGTCTAACCAGCCCGCTTGCAAATAATCTTTTGCCAATGAAAATAAAACATTATTTTTATATTCATAGGGCAATGACGGTCTGGCCAATAAGTTTTGGTGTAATTTAATGGCTTTATCGATTTCACCATTACGGCGAAATAAGGCACCTAAAGCTAAACTGGTATCTATCGTTTCCCAATCGGTTTCGACTAACTCGATAAAAATATCGAGAGCTTTATCCTGCTCATCATTTAATAAATAATTTAAGCCTTGAAAATAGTCATTGGAAAAACGTAATTGTTTTTTTTGTTTTTTGCAACGACGCCGGGCAACAATAATACCGGATAAAAAACCTAATATGGGTAATAGGTAGATTGTCCATTTAGTAATAATACTTAAGTCCAGATATTCAGTCATTTGATTGTTTATCTGATGATTTCAAAATTTCGGATAAGCCTTTTAAGGTTTCTTTTTTATGCTTGAGTTTTAAGTATTTTTTCTTTTGATTCACTAATGCGAATATATTAAATAAGTAGCCAAGTGCAAAACCTGTCAATAATGAGATTAATAAAATAGCGGCCATCGGTAAGCTAATTTGAATGATAAATAAATCGAGAGAAACTAGTTGTGCATTTTTAAAGGTGAACGCTGCAATAATAATAATGAGAGGTATCGATACAAGCAGACTGAGAAATCGTATCATTTTTTAAATGGCTTTCATTAAACTACGAAATGGGCATTAGATTTTATAAACTAAACACTCTAAAGTATTTTAGCTTGCTAGTGTTTTATTAACTATTTTTAAGAGTTTCATTAACCCGCTCGCGTAACTCTTTACCGGGTTTAAAGTGGGGTACATATTTTCCAGGTAAGGCAACTGCATCACCGGTTTTGGGGTTGCGTCCTGCTCTTGGAGGTCTGAAATGCAGACTAAAGCTGCCAAAGCCACGAATTTCGATTCGATCGCCTGTCGCCAGCGCTTCTGACATTTGCTCTAATAAGCTCTTTACGGCTAACTCCACATCTTTATAGGCCAGATGATTTTGCTTGCGCGCCATCAGCTCTATAAGCTCAGATTTCATCATTGATCGTGTAACGACTTCGCCCGACATATGGTGTTCCCCCATTTTATACAGTAATGAGCCATCCGTGGCTCAACTGCAATTTATTGTTAATATCTCGAAAGATTACCTAAAAGTAGCGCCATCCAACTGATTTATCAAGCTTTTTTTCAGATAATTTTCGATTTATCTAGATATTAACTATTTTTAGCATCCATTTGCTCTTTTAGCAAGTCGCCAAGAGTAGTTGAGGTTGATTCCGCTTCTGCGGAGTACTCTTTGATTGCTGCTGCTTCTTCGTCCGCATCCATCGCTTTAATCGATAAAGTGATGGTGCGTGTTTTACGATCCACACCTAAGAACTTAGCTTCAATTTCTTCGCCAGCTTTCAGCACTGTGCGGGCATCTTCAACGCGGTCACGAGACAGCTCAGACGCACGTAATGTGCCTTCAATGCCTTCGCCCAAATCAACGATAGCCGCTTTCGCATCGACTTCTTTGATTGTGCCCTTAACTAATGCACCTTTGCTGTTTGCAGCAACGAAGTTAGAGAACGGGTCTTGCTCCATTTGCTTAACGCCTAAAGAGATGCGCTCACGCTCAGGGTCGATAGACAGTACAACTGCTTCCAGCTCATCGCCTTTCGCATAGTTTTGTACCAGATCTTCGCCAGTAGAGTCCCATGACAGGTCAGACAGATGAACCAGGCCATCAATGCCACCGTCAAGGCCAACGAAGATGCCGAAATCAGTGATCGATTTGATCTTGCCAGAAACTTTGTCACCCTTGTTGCGAGTTGCACCGAACTCATCCCATGGGTTAGCAATGCATTGCTTCATACCAAGAGAGATACGACGACGTTCTTCGTCGATATCCAGAATCATAACTTCAACTTCATCACCTAGTGTTACAACCTTAGCCGGGTTAACGTTCTTGTTAGTCCAATCCATTTCAGATACGTGAACCAGACCTTCAACACCGTCTTCAATCTCAACAAAGCAACCGTAATCGGTAATATTGCTGATCTTGCCCTGTAGACGTGAACCTTCAGGGTAACGCTTAGCAATGGCTGCCCATGGGTCTTCACCCAGTTGCTTAAGGCCAAGAGAAACACGGTTACGGTCTTTATCAAACTTAAGTACCACAACTTCAATTTCGCTACCCACTTCAACCACTTCTGAAGGATGCTTAACACGTTTCCAGGCCATATCTGTGATGTGTAGTAAACCGTCGATGCCGCCCAAGTCAAGGAATGCGCCGTAATCAGTAAGGTTCTTAACGATACCTTTAACTGACTTGCCTTCTTCCAGACTGCCCAGTAATTCTTCACGCTCAGCAGAGTACTCAGACTCAACCACTGCACGACGAGAAACCACCACGTTGTTACGCTTCTGGTCTAATTTAATAACTTTAAATTCTAACTCTTTACCTTCCAGGTAAGATGTATCGCGAACAGGGCGAACATCGACTAATGAACCTGGTAAGAATGCACGGATATCACCCAGTTCAACGGTGAAGCCACCTTTAACTTTGCCAGTGATAATACCAGTGATAATTTCTTCTGCATCGTGTGCCGCTTCCAGAACAATCCAGGCTTTCGCACGCTTCGCTTTGTCGCGGGATAAACGGGTTTCACCCCAGCCATCTTCTACCGCTTCAAGGACAACTTCAACTTCGTCGCCGACTTTAACTTCGACTTCGCCGTTGCTTAAAAATTGTGATTCAGGGATAACGCCTTCAGATTTAAGGCCTGCCGCTACGGTGACATAACCGTTAGAAATATCAACAATAGTACCCATAACGATGGTACCGGTGGTCATTTCGGTTTCTTGTAGGCTTTGCTCGAATAGTTCTGCAAATGATTCAGACATAATACTTTCCAATATATAACTGCTGGCTGGTGGATTGCGGCCTAATATTGCGGGCTGCGCAGCGAACAGGGTTAGAGTTAATAAACGCTCAGACGCTATCGTTTGTTGAGAGTCTGGGCACCGTGAGCAAGAGAAACTTTTTGCTTTCTCTTATATTTTAAGGGGAAAGCGACAAACGCTGTTTTGCTAGCGCTAAAACCATCTGAGTTACTTCATTAATACCCATTTCTGTTGTATCAATTTGAACAGCATCATCAGCCGGTTTAAGCGGCGACACAGCGCGATTTGCATCTTGCTCGTCCCGTAACTTTAAGTCGTTTACGAGGGCGGCGATATTAGCACTTATGCCCTTCGCTTTCAACTGCTTAAAGCGCCGTTCGGCGCGTTCCTCGGCTGATGCCGTCATAAACACTTTAAGTGGGGCATCGGGGAATATGGTGGTCCCCATATCACGGCCATCTGCAACCAGGCCAGGTGCTTCTGAAAAGCTACGTTGACGGGCTAATAGCGCATCACGCACCGCTGGAATAGCGGCCACTTTAGAGGCGAGCATGCCAATTTCTTCTTTGCGGATAGTTTCGCTCACATCTTCATCGCTTAACAAAATTTGCAAGCCTGAAGCAGTTGGTTTGAAAGCGACGGGCAAGTCAAGGGCTAATTCAGCGATAGCTGCTTCATTTGATAGGTCTAAACCTTCGTTTTGAGATGCCAGTGCGGTTAAGCGATAAAGTGAGCCACTGTCGAGAATGTTAAAGCTAAGTTCAGTAGCTACACTCTGAGCAATAGTTCCCTTACCTGCGCCACTTGGGCCATCAATGGTAATTACGGGTATAAGGTTTGAAGTCATAAAATTTTCCATAAGATAAAATATTCAGGTCGACTTGCTTGGGGTCAAGTGCCAAAAGACGGTAATCTATTCTCGAAGGTTCGACCCAAGAGGGTAGAGCTGGGGGAGCAGAGTCAATGCCAGTAAGCTAGCTGTCTAATCGGGTCTTGTATATCCACAGTTTAAGGTGGTGGTTCAGGCAACGGTTATGCCGTTATTTTAAAAATCTACACATGCTAATTGCTGTTGAAGTATCACTAAAATCTTAATGAAAGGAATACCATGAATAGATTTTTAATATTATCGCACGTTATTTGATGTTGTAAATACTATAATATTGTGCGGGTTTAAAAGCCGCGATTTAGACCACTATAAGGTTAATGATGTTTTATGAAAAATAGTTTTGATATTACTTTAAATCAACAGATAATTTATACCTATTCAAAAAAGTCTCTCCCTGCTAGGCTTAGGCGATTTTTAGATGAGGTGGATGATTCGATGTCTGAAGAAATTCAAATAGACGAAGAAAAGGTTGTTCGTCCAACAGAGTTTCAAAAACTCCAGTATGTGGCAATGAATTTGTTTGCAGCGGTTGAATCTAATAACAAAAACCAACAGGAAGTGATGTCAGCCTATTTGTTAAATAAAAAAAGTGATTTAGAAGAAATACGCGTCATTGAAAACAATGATATTATTAATTTAAAACTGATATGAGATTATTATGAAAATAACTATTATTTGTGGAAGCCACAGAGAAAATTCGCAAAGTACTAAAGTTGCCAAGCATTATCAAAAAGTTATGTTAAAAGAAATTTGTGATGATGCGCCGATTATTGATTTGGCAAATAATCCTTTACCATTGTGGGATGAAGGCATTTGGAATGGCGATGAAAAATGGACGAGTTTGCTAGCCCCATATCGAGAACAATTAGCTGATAGTGATGGTTTTGTTGTAATTACACCTGAATGGCATGGTCAGGTTCCTGCCGGGTTAAAAAACTTTTTTCTTATTTTTGGTCGTAATGAATTAGGTAATAAACCGGCGAAAATTGTTTCAATATCATCTGCAGATGGAGGAGCGTATCCGGTAGCTGAGTTGCGAATGAGCAGTTATAAAAATAGCCGTTTATGTTACATTCCTGAGCAAATGATAATTAGGAATGTAGAAAAAGTTTTAAATGAAGAAGCCAAAGATAACGATGCATCGGCTGATGGTTATTTTAGAGAAAGAATTGTCTGGTCACTTAATATATTAAAACAATATGTAATAGCATTAAAACAAGTGCGCGATTCAGGTGTAACCGATACGGATAAATTTGGTAATGGAATGTAGTTGATGTTGCAATATCAAATAATTCCAGTAACCAGTTTTCAGCAAAACTGCTCTTTGCTTTGGTGCGATCAAACTATGGAAGCGGTACTGGTTGACCCAGGTGGCGATGTTGAGTTGCTGGTAAGTGCCGTCCATAAAAATAATGTTAATCTTAAAGCGATATGGTTAACTCATGGGCATCTGGACCACATTGGCGCTAGTGCAGAATTAAAGAAAAAATTCAGCCTCCCAATAATTGGCCCGCATATTGAAGATGCGTTTTTAATTGAAGCGATTCCCCAGCAAATACAAATGTTTGGTTTTGATGCTGTCGATCAATTTACGCCTGATAAGTGGCTGGTAGAAGATGAAATACTTACGCTTGGAAAAGAAAAATTCTCTATTATTTTCTCACCGGGTCATACACCGGGGCATATTATTTTAAAACACGCAAGTCAGAGGCTCTTATGGGTGGGTGATGTATTGTTTAAAAATGCAATTGGTCGAACCGACTTTCCCCGCGGTAATCATCAACAATTATTATCATCAATTAAAAATAAATTATTAATCTTAGATGATAGCTATCAATTCATACCGGGGCATGGGCCTGAGTCGACTTTAGGTGATGAGAGGTTGAATAACCCTTATCTGATCTAATTAAAATTATAGGTATATTAAAAAAACTGAGTATGAAGTTTTTTTTTGCATGATATATTTAAAGCTGTTAATTCTTATTGGAAGTTGAGATGTCAACAGGACCTCGTCAAATTGTCACACCATTTAGACCCATTCCGCTTGATGTGCCAAAAGGGATGGCCGCAAATGAGTTTTTTAATAGTACTGAAAATTTAAATGATTTAACGAATAATAATGGATTACTAGAAAACCCCGAGGGGCTTTTACTTTATAGAAAAGCACTGGGTCATTCAAATGTATTTGATACTTCTATTATTTATAACACGTCTAAAACTGTTTTAAATCCGCTTGGTCGCCCCGTTAGAAGAACACAGGTTCCCACGCATGTTAAACATGATTGGAATAGAATGAATTTAATTCTAATCGAATATATGTTAGAAAAATTTCCCAACCCTGATGAGCATTTAGTGCTTGCGGGTGAGGCGAGTCTTGATGCTACTTGGCCATTAACGTCCCCTGGTGTGCCTAGTATTCGTATGTTGCATAATCATTTTATTGTATTTGACAAAAATCAATTAGAAAATGCTGAGCTTGCTGATCCAGCAAATCCAAATTTAACAGATGGTGGTCAGCACAGTTTATTTCAATCTTATATGCGTGATGTTTATAGTGATTTTCTATCTACTCTTGATTTAGAAATTTTAACTCCTGTCAGCAGTAGTGAGTCAACTTTAAAATTGACGGGCTACCCTCAAGGCTTGCCAAGTTGGAAAATTCAGGGTGGTGTGGCTGCGCTTAAAAATATACGCTTCTGGGCGGAGTATGACGAAGTTCTAAAAGCGTTTATTGATTTCTATAGGGCTTTCTTTTCGCAAGTGTCATCACGAAACTCACCAACTCCCAAAGATGCTTATTACCCTCAAAATGTTGAATCTATATTGCTATTTAATAATGATTTTTTAGGCGCAGCTAAGAAAGTTCGAGAGCAATGTATCAACGACCCAAAATACTCTAACTCAATTCGTTGGCAACCGGCTTTTAAACAATTAATTTATCGTAATGACCAGGGGGATTTGATTGTTACAATAAGTCAAAATTCAATTGGTAATGCTATTACTGAATTATTGGGAGTGGTTGTTAAGCGAGTGCCCGATGCTTCGGCGTATGGAAAAAGTGAGCCTGAACTAATTGAAAAACTTCTGGATGTGCGAAGTCGCCTGATTGAAGCTGATTTAGGGAAGGGGATCGCGACAGAACATTGGGGTGTATAAAAAGCCCTATATAAAAGAGTTAAAAATGCTGATGATAGGTTTTGTTGTAATTTGATATAATTAATTTTTACTGCTACTTGAAATATGCGAAATAACTTGACTCAGTGCATGATCAAATACCGAGTGATCTTCTAATAAATGAGACTGATTGCATAATAGTTCTGTGCTAAACGAGTTAGCATCTTTTTCGATTATCATTGTGCCTTTGCGGTCAACAAAAATTAATTTTGCATTTTCATGGGTAATGATTGAAAGCTTAAGTCTACGAGGTGTAGTATTTTTACCCGTATATATTTTAAACCAAACTCCAGGTCTAACGTACTCAGGTAGCTCGGCAATGATTTCTTTAGATGACTTTTCTTGTGTTTCTACGGGACTCGGTTTGTCTTGGCTTTTATCTGCGAAGATTGAATCTTTTAATGTTACATTTTTTTCTTCAACTAGTGCTTTTTCTTCAAAATATGAAGAGCTGCTTATCGCTGTTTTATAATGTTTCTTTAAATTTGCTGTCGCTATATATATTTTTTCCTGGTCTTGTTTTGTTATCTTGAGTTTAGATCTAATTGTACTCACTATTTCTTGATAGTTATTTTTTAGTGAAACCCAATCTTCACGACTTTTTATAGGTCTTAATGACTTTGTAATGATTTTTAAAATATCTATAGATTCTTGCCATTCATAACTGCTTTTGCCAAATTTTAGGTAACAGCCAAACATATAAGTAGACCAGTTATTTAATAATAATGGTTGAACCGACTTAGCCAGTTTTACGTTCATTGTATGATATTGTAATTCTGATAGTACAAGTTGGCGCGCATGTTCTTTAACGATTTGAACGCGTGTTACATCTTCGTTTTGTTTTAATTTTTTGTTTTCAATTGTTTTTAAGCGTTGTAGTGAAGATAGGGCTGTTCTAAAACTAACGGTGTTTTTATCGAAGCTGCGTAATAATTGGTCGAGTATTAAATTTATTGTTTGATATACTGTATTATCTTCTTCTTCGATACCTATGCCTAAGTGAGCAACGGTATCAAGTAATGTTCTGGCGGGGTGCTTATTATCATAGAAGAAATTATTGTCAATTAATGATGTTTTGATGAGAGGGATTTGCAATCTTAATAAAAGGCTTTTTATAACGCCCGATATATTTTGATCGCGTAAAAATGCTCCGAAAATCATTTCAACAAAATCTATTGTGCGGCCATCAATTTGATTCATTGACTTTGGAATAGCGACATTATTCATTTTAGCCATACTATTGAGTACGGATTTTTTGAATTTTTCGGTGTTAATATTAACTTGCTGGTCGGGAATATATGTTGTTTTATAAGTTAATTGAATATTGGAAAGGGCTTTGATGACGTCATCACGATTAAAAAAATTTTTGCCAGATGCAGAGCTGCGTAGAGCGGAGTTATCATCCCCAGAAGAGTCCCTAACATAATCGTTGATTATCTTAGAAATATATTCTCTATCATCAAGTTTAGATGCTGTTATCTTAACTGTGTTTTCAAAAAAACTCATGCGCATATCCTGCTAGCTTTTTGTATAAATACATAAACTGCACTAAACATTGCATATGAGGATGTTGAATCCATCGATACCCTTAGCACCATTGAATATATTAGGTGTTTTTGTGTTAGTGCACATTATTTTATGTACAAGATCATTGATCTTGCTAGTGCTTTTAACATTTGATGGATTGCATTTATGAAGAAGCCGCCAACCATTTGGCTATATTAATACCCTGACTGGGTAATTAATGTGAACAGGTTCACGAAGTCACTTTCAACTGCTAATAACTATAGCTGATATAAGCTATTTAGCAAACTATATTCACTAACGGTGGTTTAGCGACTGTATTAATACATTAAGTTGACAGTTTAACTTATTGATATAATTGATTTTATCTAAAGTATGATTTATTTTCATAAAATTCAATATTTTGTGGGCTCCAATAGTCAGGAATGCCCAAAACAGGAAAGGCATGAAATTTTTTTGGATGGTTTGCTATGCTTTGCAGCCAGTAATTTGCTAGATATTGGTCCAGTTTCACCACGTTGCCACTTTGAACATCGTTTAATATTTCTTCATTATGGAGCAAAATACAATGGCAAGTCATCCCGATGTATGGCTTTAAGGCCTTTTCAAATATGGCATGACCAAATATTACACATTCCAGGTTTTTACTAAATTGTTCGCGGTTGTGGATAAAGATTTCACCCCACTGATGATTTTTAATGAGATCTAACAGATATTTATCATTACTAATAATAACCGCACCACATTCATCAAATTGAGTGATTCTATTTTCCAGTGTGGAGCGGTTACTGCCCTTGGGCCTTAATATTGAGCTTTTATAGTGTAGTGAATTTAATGCTTTTTTAGTGGTAGGAAATTTTAACCAAATCATAACGTTAAAAAAGTCATGCCAATTATGTATTCGTGTTTGTAATTCGTTTTTCAAATAAATACGCGATTCATATTGTTCTTCAAACTGGCTTATAAACTCGGACTGTGGAACGGGTTTAATGTTTAAATTAAATTGTTTGAAGATTGTTTTATAGTTATCTATTGACGGCCAATCTTCATGTTTTTCGAATAGTTTGATTAAGGGGCTTAATTGCTTAGTGATCTTGGAATGATATAATTGGGGTAGGTCCCATTTTTCGTTGTTGCTCATAATTAAATAAAGGCTTTTATATGTTCAAGTGAAATTTTAGCATCATTATAGTCCAGAGCTATTTCTTGATAGCTATTTTGCGTGGATAAAAATAAAGATGGAAAACTATCGGCACCAATAATTCGGCAATGTGAAATTTGATTGTTTAGCTCGATATTGATTTTATTTGAATGTATATCTTTAAAAAATAAATCAACATCAAGTTCTATAGCTTTGGCCAGCTCATATAGTACATTATAGTCAGAAGTATTTTGTGAGTGTAAATAATAAGCAGATTGGATTGCTTCTATCATTAATTTTTCATATTTATGATGTTGTTTAGTAGCAGCAATAACTGCTCTGCATGAAGGGTAGGTGGATCGTCTGGGTTTACATAAAGCCCAAAAATCATAATTAAATTTAATGTTGGGAATTGTTTTCTCAATTTGTTTCCAGTTTGATTTTATGCTGTTTTGTAAGCTTAACGGCATGTCTTTATCTGTATCAGGTGCTAAACCACCAAGCATGTATTGTATGTTTATTTTTCCTTTAAGTTCACTAATTATTTTTGTTAAAGTGGGTTTAAAGCCATAGCACCAACTGCACATTGGATCGTGAACATATAATAAAGTATGTATCGACTTCATTAAAAACTCTCTTGACAATATATATTTATTTTATTATTTGTCATAGGGTGAATGAAATCTATTTTCTGGGCGTGTAATAACAATCGACTACTCGCCGTTTTTGTTTGAGTTGTACCGTATAACTCATCGCCTAATATTGCATGACCGATTGATGACATGTGTACACGTAATTGATGGCTGCGACCCGTAATCGGAAATAATTCAACGAAGCTATTGTTATTTGAATCTACATAATTGAGTTTATATTTTGTTTGAGAAGGTTTTCCATTGTTGTAATCGATTTTTTGTTTTGGGCGGTTATTCCAGTCAGTTATAAGGGGTTGGTCAATTAGGCCTGTTTGGTTTTTTAGGCTACCATGAACTTTAGCAATATATTGTTTATTTATTTTTCTTGTTTCAAAAAGTCGCCCCATTAGTTTTTGCACGGATTTATTTAGTGCAAAAAGAATGATGCCGGATGTCGACATGTCTAGCCGGTGTATGACAAGTGCGCTGGGGTACTCTAATAATACTCTGCCAATCATACAGTCCTGCTTATTTGTGCCTCGCCCAGGTACAGAGAGAAGTCCACTTGGCTTATTTATAGCGATTAAATAATCATCTTTAAATAATATATCAAGACCTTCATGTTTAGGCGGTGTATATATTAGTGGTTGAAGCATCGTTTTATACGTTGACCTTATTTTTTCATTAGCGGTTTAAATAAATGCTCTAAACCATTGGTTTTTATTTCATAGATTATGCCTAACATGCGGCCTAGTTCCCCCTTTGGCAATCCCTTATTATAAAACCAAACGACATAGGGTTCGGGCAAGTCAATCAAAAATTGGCCTGCATGTTTGCCGAAAGGCATACGATATGACGCAAGTTTTAAAATATCCTTATGAGCAAGCGCTGTGCCAATTGAGCCTTGTTTATTTGCGGACATAATTTTATTTAAAAAGTTTACTGAGCTGCTATTATATCATTGTATTACAGTTTTCTTTCTCTGATTTCATACAAATTTAAGTGATTAAAATGCAAATTACAGACATGTATCGTTATTGGCATAAACTTGAGGGTAGCGCACTGGGTCGCTGGCTCTTTAATTTTATGATCGTATTTATTAATCCGTATACGGGTGCATTAAAAGCCAAAATTGTCGATTTGCAAAAGGGATATGCAAGAATAGAGCTCAATGATCGTAAAGCGATACGCAATCATCTCAATTCAATTCATGCTATTGCATTAACTAATCTTGGGGAATTTGCAAGTGGCATGGCACTTATCTCTTTGTTTTCAAGCAATATGCGGGGTATTCCTGTTCAGATTAAAATTAATTTTATAAAAAAAGCCAGGGGAAAACTAATAGCGGTATGCGAAACGCAATTACCGGTATTTAATGATGAAACGGAACACACTGTTGTCGCAATTATAAAAGATAAAAACCAGGACGAAGTGGCTAATGTTAGTGTGACCTGGAAACTAGCGTATATCACTGAATAATGAAGACCCATAATAATATTTTTCTTAAACAAACCGGTATTCAATACCCCATTATTTGTGGCCCGATGTACCCTTGTAGTAATCCGGAGCTAGTTGCCTCAGCATCGCAAGCGGGTGGTATTGGTATCATTCAGCCAATATCTTTAACGTATGTTCATGGCTATGAGTTTTCAGCTGGTATTGATTATATAAAATCATTAACTGAAAAACCATTAGGGATGAACTTGCTTATTGAAAAAGGATCTAAGAAATATCATCAACGCATGCAAGTATGGCTAGATAAAGCGCTTGAAAAAGATATAAAATTTTTTATTACTTCATTAGGTAAACCTGATTGGGTCGTAGATGTGGTACATAGTGCAGGTGGCATTGTTTATCATGATGTAACAGAAGCTCAATGGGCTGAAAAAGTTATTGATATTGGTGTTGATGGTTTAATTGCTGTTAATAATCGAGCCGGTGGACATGCAGGCATGCGTGATAGTAAAACGCTTTTAAAACAGCTGCAACGCTTTAATTTACCGGTTGTTTGTGCCGGCGGTATTGGTGATGAAATAGCATATCGTGAAGCATTAGCTATGGGGTACCAAGCTGTTCAAATGGGCACACGATTTATTGCATCGACTGAATGCAGTGCTCATCGAACTTATAAACAAGCGATATTGCAATCAACAGAAAAAGATATTGTTTTATCGGAAAGAATTACCGGTGTGCCGGTCTCGGTTATCAATTCGTCATATATTAAACAAAAAGGTTTAAAACCTAATTTTTTAGCGAGATGGATGTTAAATCATCCGAAATTTAAATATATAATGCGTACGATAATGGCTTTGAAATCTTTAGTTTCATTGAAAAAATCGCTGTTAGATAAATCTGGAAAATCTGATTATTGGCAGGCTGGAAAGAGTGTAAATACGATTAACAGCATTCAGTCTGTAAATGACATCATTAAGGATTTCACAAAAAATTAAATAAAATTATTTAGTCTTAAGTATTGCGAAGGTAATATCAATTTAGTTGGATTTTTAGTGGTATTTGAGATTCTGCAGTCTTCTAGTGCTAATGCATCTTTGATATTTTTTGGTTTAATTATTTCATAGTTTGGAAAATTACAATTTTTTATAACACCTAGCATGTGGTGTCGATCTGAATAAAATAATTTAAAATATTTTTCAGCAGGTATAGATTTAATAAGTGGTTGAAAATTTTCGGGTAAACTTAATTGACAGGGAAAGCTTAAAGAAAAATAATCATTAATTTCGATTGGGAATTTACAACGACTGTCAAAATCAAACACCCATGTATCAATATCATTTTTAGCCACTAAAATAACATGATAATCCCAGATGACGGGTTGATCTTTATATGATAATTTTTGATTGTATAGCGCAATAGTATTACTGTCATTTAGTATAAACAGCACATCTATAGGTTTTGCTAATTTATTCGTATATAATGATTCTATCAATTTCCAGATATTTTCTTCACAGAATAATGGTGTATAGGTATAGTCGTTACGATTCATTTGTAGCATATAGGATTTATAATGTATTTAACTGAATTAGTCATCATTATGTGTTTAACGCTCGTTATCTGGTTTTGGCTCGATTCTATGAAAATAAATGAAACGGCTCGGCATATCGGCGGCAAGTTGTGCCAGAAGAATAATGTACAATTTTTAGACGATACTGTCCATCTGGCTTCGATGAAAATTGCAAAAAATAAGTTTGGTCAGTTAAAGCTATTTCGAAAATACCAGTTTGAATTTACCAATAGTGAGTTTCACCGATATAATGGTGAAGTGATATTAGCGGGGCATCATCTACAAAGTTCTTATATGGATGTTTATCGTTTAAATGACCATGAAAATATTTAAATTAATTGATAAAGTAGGGTATTGAATGTTAAGTATCTATAACTCATTGCACATACTAGCCGCCGTTATCTGGGTGGGTGGAATGATCTTTGCCTATAATTTTTTGCGTCCTGCGGCGGCTGAATCATTAGAGCCACCTCATCGTCTCACTTTATGGCTGGGGGTGTTCGAGCGTTTCTTTTCTTATGTTTGGGTGTCGGTAATTATTTTGCCTTTAACCGGTTATCTCATGATTTTTAATCGCTGGGAGAGTATAGGAAATGCACCGCTTTATGTGCATATTATGAATGGTTTAGGCGTGACCATGATATTGATTTATCTGTATGTTTTTTTCTCGCCTTATAAGCGTTTAAAAAATGCAGTTAATAATAAAAATTGGCCGGAGGGCGGTAAGGCATTAATGCAAATTCGATTACTAGTGGGTATTAATACAATCATTGGTGTTGTCGTTATTATGTCAGCAAGTGCAGGACGCTTTTATATTTATTAAGCTGTAAATAAGTTATGATGCTGACTGTAATGATTTCATACTGGTATCAGCCCAGTTTACGGCACTTAAGTATGATTGAATAAATTCTTCTGCATTGATATCTGAGTCGACGAGCTCGTCCCAATTGCTTTTTTCATATTGTAAAACATAGTGATATATTTTACCCTGTATTCCACTGTGATCAAGTAAAGCGAGTTTAATTTCAGTGCTCAGTATTACGGTGTCTAGTAAGTCGATTAAGGGTTGATCCATCAAGGCGTCGAGCACAGAAAACAAACCGATGATAAACATCTGGTGTTTTACTTCAGGGTGATAAATTTCTGCCAGCAACTCACACATTTTTCCTCTAATCATACCTGTGACAATTATTTCTGTCGGCTTTGTAGCAATTATTTTTGACATCATAATTAATGATATCCAGTTTTTTAAATTATCTATTCCCAATAAAATAATGGCATCTTTTATCGAGTCAACTTCACGTCTTAAACTAAACGCTGCACTATTGATATATCTGAGCAGTTTATACGACAGGGTAATGTCTTGAACTAATATTTTTTCCAGTTCTTCGGAATCAATTTCTGGGTTTTGTAGTTTTTGTAATAAGTTTAAAATAACCAGTTTATTGCTGGGTAGTGATTTTTGTTTTAGTATTTCAGGATGGCAGAAAAAATACCCCTGGAAATAATCGAAGCCTAATTCATAACAAAACTGATACAATTCATAAGTTTCAACTTTTTCAGCAATAAACTTTGTATTATATTTTTTAAGTAATGAGAGTTGATGCTTAATTTCCTCTTTGGTTAACGCGTGAATATCAATTTTAATAAAATCAGCCAATTTGATAAACGGTATTAATTCTTCACAATATTCAAAATCATCAAGGGCAATTTGATAGCCCTGTTTTTTTAAGCGTTTAATACCTTCAATTACTGTAGCATCAGGTTTAATATCTTCTAATATTTCTAACACGGCCTGTTCATTAAACATCGGTGTTAAATTTTCATTGACGATAAATTCACGGGGAAGATTGATAAAGGCAAAAGCGCTGCCCGCAATATTATCAATACCGATATGCATAAAGCTGTTTAAAATGGTTTCGCAAGAAGCCTGGTCGCCATCACTAAAACTCGCTCTGTTAATTAAGTTATTGCGATACAATAACTCATAGCCCATAACACCTTTGTCGCGGTTATAAATAGGTTGACGTGCAATAAATAGATGATCCATAGTGATCCTGATATAATGTAATATAAATATAGTTCATATTCACCCCTAATTACAAGTTAAAACAAGTTCAAACCTATGTCTTTATTTATACTTGACCAAGCTCAAAAACAACAGGTAATTGATAAGACCCGCTATTATATTAATTTGGCCAATAAGCAGTTGCAGCTTCAACTAGATGCTATTGAGATAAAGTTTGATTTGAAGGGGCGTTCTTCCGGAATGTTTGTGGTTAAATACAATCAAATTTTCATTCGTTATAACGAAATTATTTTTTCTGAATACTTTAAAGATAATTTAGAGAATACGGTCGCCCACGAAGTAGCCCATTATGTTGTTTACGTGCAATATGGAGCCCGAAAAGTTAAACCTCATGGGCTTGAGTGGAAGCGAGTAATGGCTTTATTTGAAGTAAATCCAGAAGTAACCAGCCGTTACGATATTAGTGCTTTGCCATTGCGTCGACAAGCACAATATGATTATTCATGCGCCTGCATGAGTCATCAGCTTTCTACTACCCGGCATAATAAAGTGCAACGAAAAACGGCAGTTTATAAATGCCGTAAGTGTCGTCAATCACTGCGCTGGAATACGGCTGTTTCGTAATAAGTTTTTCGTCTGTAAAATTAGGTTGTAATAATTAAACGGATCGAATCAAGTCGGTTCATTGGCTGATTTAATGCCAGCTTAAAACCCTTTAGCTGAGACTTGAAAAAGTCAATTTCCTCATCTCTAACTTGCGGGTTAATAGCTTTAAGCCTAAGCAATCTATCTATTTCATTTTCAAGAATAATTAAGTTTGTCGAATAGTGAGATTGCAAATACTCCGTTGCATGCTGGTTAATTTCACTTGCAATACTCGATAAGCTCTTTTTAATAGTATCTTCTTTTAGTTGTACAATTTGTTTTGCAATAGCTTTATCCACCGATTTAAACTTATGCTGTCTAAATTGCAAACTAATATCTTCACCGCTTTCCATTAGGGTAGTTAAAATGGGTAGTGCTTGTAGTTGCTCGCTGGATATTTCATGTTGATGTTTGGCGGGTATTTCAATATTTAAAATATGCACGGTTTGGATTAATAATTGGCCAGCGGAAAAGTCATTGGTTTTAATGCTGCACACTGATGTGTTACCCATTTCATGGCTCAGTAGCATATCAATACCGGTTAATACCATTGGGTGATCCCAGCTTAAAAAATGCATATCATCGTGACTTAAGGCCGTGTTGCGATCAAATGTTACTGTCATGCCATCATCGCTTAAACCGGGAAATTGGCCAACCATATGATCGGCTGGTGTAATAATATAACTGCTGGCTTTATGTTCTTCAATGTTGACGCCGTAGCAATCAAATAAATTATGCATATAAGGTTTGAGTTGCGAGCTTTGTTCAAAGTTTTCAATTTTAGCTTGAATTTTTTTAGCGATATCTTTTCGACATGAGCTGTATTCTAGTAAACGATCACGACCTTCATGTATTGCTTCATTAAGCACCTTATATTCAGATTTGTTTTCTTCGATAAAGGCATCAAACTCCTCATCGGGGCATTGCTTTGAATCTAACGACAACATTAATTGCGCTTTATTTTTACTAAAAATTTCAGCCCCCGCAGGGCAGGTGCTATTAAAGGCATTAAGCGAAGTGTGATACCAGTTAAATAAACGTTGCTGCGCAGAGTGTTTAAAATAGGGAATATGTATATTTATGGTTTGAGTTTGTCCAATGCGATCCAGTCTGCCTATACGCTGTTCTAATAAGTCGGGGTTTAGCGGTAAATCAAATAATACTAAATGATGCGCAAATTGAAAGTTGCGACCTTCGCTACCAATTTCGGAGCACATTAAAATTTGTACACCGGTTTCATTGTCGGCAAAATCGGCAGCGCGTTTGTCCCGCTCAACAATGCTTAAGTTTTCATGGAATACAGAAGAGGCTAATCCAGATTGTGTTTTGAGCGTGCGCGATAATGCAATTGCAGTTTCTGCGAAATGCGTAATTAATAATATTTTTTCGGTTTTATGTTGATTTAATAAATCAACTAACCACTTTACGCGGGGGTCGAATTTAGTCCAGTTTTTATTAATTATTTCGGGATGCAATTTTTCATTTAATTCACTGGCATCACTATATTCAACGGGTAAGTTTAAAGGGTAAGATATGATATTTCTTTTCGGAAAACCTTTAATCGCTGCACGAGTGTTTCTAAATAAAACCCGTCCCGTGCCGTGGTAATCGAGCAGGCGATGAATAAGTTCGGTTTTTTTTATTTCTGATAATTTTCCCGATTGTATTGGCTCAACATCGATGCTTTCATCTAATGAAAGCAAATGATTTAATAAACTATCCGACAGAATTTCATTGGCGTTGATTTTGTCAATTAAGTCGGCAATAATTTGATATTGATTTTCTTGTTGCACAAAATTATCGTAGTTATTAAACCGGTCTGGGTCTAATAATCGCAAGCGTGCAAAGTGACTTTCTTTACCAAATTGTTCGGGCGTTGCGGTGAGTAGTAATAAACCTTTGCTGATAGCAGCAAGTTGTTCAACCAATTTGTATTCTTCACTAACCTGCTCGCGACTCCAGGCTAAGTGGTGAGCTTCATCAACAATTAATAAATCCCAGCCGGTATTTAAAACTTGTTCGAAGCGTTCGGGGTTGTCGGTAAATAAATTTAAGCTGCATAAGATTTGTTGCTCCGCATTAAACGGGTTTTCAAAGTCGGTGCTGTCGATTATCGCGAGGCAACGCTCTTCATCGAAAATACTAAAAAATAAATTAAAGCGTCGCAGTAACTCCACTAACCACTGGTGAATCAGTGCATCGGGCACAATAATTAAAACACGATTAGCGCGTCCGCGATTTATTTGCTGGTGTAAAATCATTCCCGCTTCAATGGTTTTTCCTAAGCCTACTTCATCGGCCAATAAAACCCGTGGTGCATAACGGCTGGCCACTTCATTGGCAATGTAAAGCTGGTGTGGAATTAAACGGGTACGTGCACCGATAAGACCACTAATGCCACTGCTGTAATTTTTTAACTGGTTCTGCCAGGTTTGGTAACGCAGTTCAAACCATTTATTTTTATCAACTTGCCCGCTAATTAAACGCTCTAGGGGTTGGTTTAATTGAATGGATGTGTCGAGATCACGTTCTTCCAGTAATTCTAATTCGCCAGTTTCGGTTTCGACTTGATAGCAAATCAGCGCGTTTTCTTCAAAGCTGTCTACCACCGTTAATTTGCGTTTGTGAATGTCGCTAATCTCATCGCCAACATTAAAATGAATGCGGGTGAGGGGGGCCGACTCTTTAGCGTAGGTGCGGGTTTCGCCGGTGGCTATAAATAAAATACTGACGGTGCGATGCTCAACTGCAATGACGGTGCCTAAGCCCATTAGTAATTCTGCATCGCTAATCCAGCGTTGATCAATGGTAAATTCGGACATGGTGTGTTCGTCTCGATACTTCTGATTCAAAAAGCGCTATTATACGCGACAATTAAAAGCAAAATTAGAAAAATCTTATGAAAGCAAATGAAATTAAGCGCGGGTCATTTATTCACCACGAAGGTCAGAACATTGTCATTAAAAGCGTGTTTTGCCAGACCGCCTCATCGCGTAGCGGTAACACGATATATAAAGTAAAAGGTCAGGTGCTGGTCACCAAAAAGAAATTTGAACATGGATTTTTGGGCGATGAAAACGTCGAAGTGATTGATGTAAATCGCCAGGCCGTACAGCCACTTTACCGTGAGGGTGATGCCTGGGTGTTTATGAATAGTGAAAATTATGAGCAATACACATTGCCCGATGAAGACATTCAAGACGAGCTGGCGTTTTTAATGGAAGGCCTCGAAGGGGTGCAGGCGCTGGTGGTGGATGATCAAATTATGGGCATTGAGCTGCCCGCCAATGTGGTGCTAACTATTACCGAAACCGCACCGGGCATTAAAGGTGCATCATCATCGGCGCGCACTAAACCTGCGACGGTATCTACCGGCTTGGTTGTACAGGTGCCGGAGTATTTGTCCGAAGGTATCGCCATTAAAATTAATACTGAAACTCAGGAATATGTTGGACGAGCCTAAACCCATAGCTGACTGGTATGTGTATTTGCTGCACTGTGCGGATGGTACTTATTACACCGGCATCACCACCAATTTAAAAAGGCGTTTACATGAGCATAATAACGATAATAAAAAAGCGGCGAAATATACACGGGTGAGAAGGCCGCTGAAAATGGTGTATTTTGAACTTTGTGAATCGCGTTCGGAGGCGGGGGTTAGGGAATATGAGATTCGCAAGTTGCCGCGGCAAGAGAAGATTGCCCTAAGCGTGAATTGTGCCGATAGGGAGTTGCTGGATTTTGGAACAAAAATTTGAATTTTGAATTTGACTTTTTTATAGTGGCGGGAGTTTGTATTAATAAGAAATAAAAGGACTTAATCATAAATTCATTGAATCTTGCCACATCCACCTTTATTGTTCCCGTTGTTGCTGCGCTCAAATAGTTATCAAATATTAAAAGCGTTTTTTTATTATTTGAAAAAACGTAGGAAATATAGCCCCGTACTGTTAGTGATGATATCGAGTTAAAGGGTATAGTCCTATAATAATCATTAACTTATATGTTATTAAGTACTGATTTTATTGGTTGATTAAATCACGAAAAACTCAATTTATACTGCAATAAAATCAAACTTCATCAAACCCCTGCACAAACTGGTATTATTTCACCACGAAGTTACTTCTATGCCGGTTAAGCACCGAGTAGACATTATAAAAACACAATGAGGATAAACAGATGAAATTAATTCTTTTAGGCGCACCCGGAGCAGGCAAGGGCACGGTAGCTAAATTATTGACTAAAATGGACGGTTCGGTACAGATCTCAACCGGTGATATCCTGCGTGGCGCAGTAGCTGCGGGCACAGAACTGGGCAAAAAAGCCGAAGCGGCGATGAAAGCCGGCGATCTGGTTTCTGATGACTTAATCATGGGTATTATGAGCGAACGTCTGAAAGAAGACGATTGCAAGGCCGGTTATTTGTTAGACGGTTTCCCACGTACTATTCCCCAGGCTGAAGCACTTAAAACTATGCTGGCAGATATGGGCGAAGAGCTGGATATGGTTGTTGATATTCAAGTGGGTCGTGATGTGATTTTAGATCGTTTAACCACTCGCCGTACCTGTACAGATTGCGGTGAAATTTATAACGTTAAATCTAATCCACCCAAAAAAGAAGGCAAGTGCGACAAGTGTGGTGGCCCGGTTGTGCAACGTGATGATGAAACCGAAGAAGCCATTGGTAACCGTTTAGACGTATTTAATGAGCAAACCGCACCCTTAGTTGGCTTTTATGAAAAAGAAGGTAATCTGGTATCGGTTGATGCGACATCAAGCCAGGCGGTGCTGGATGCGATTACAGCTCGTTTAGCGGCTAACGCATAAATCTCTAGTTAAGAAAAACGCCTCTTTTAGAAACAGGTGGAGGCAAGCATCAAAGCCGAATTTCAAAATATGAAATTCGGCTTTTTTATGCCCGAAATCTCCACTTCGTCATCAATTGAGACATATCAAGAAAAATCTAATTCTGCTATAATCCGCGCCCTTCAAAGCCACCACCAAATAAAAGAGTTAAGTTTATGTTTAATCTGGGATGTGATAATCGCGTTTGTGTCCAAAATGAGGTTCTTTCTGGCTTAACCGTGGCATTGGCGTTGGTGCCCGAAGCCATTGCGTTTGCATTTATCGCCGGTGTCGAACCTCTCGTAGGCTTATATGCGGCCTTTATGGTGGGGCTACTGGCTTCAATATTTGGCGGCCGCCCCGGTATGATTTCGGGCGCAACCGGTGCCATGGCGGTTGTTATGGTGGCTTTGGTTGCCGCCAATGGAGTTGAGTATTTATTTGCCACGGTAGTGTTAACGGGGTTGCTGCAAATATTAGCGGGGGTCTTCAAACTGGGTAAATTCATTCGCATCGTGCCACATCCTGTCATGCTGGGTTTTGTGAATGGCTTAGCCATCGTTATTTTTTTAGCGCAGATGAAAAGCTTTCAAATCGATGTAGATGGCACTGTGCAATGGATGTCTGGCCAACCGCTGATGATTTTTGGTGGCTTGATTGCATTAACCATGGCCATTATTTATTTTTTACCTAAATTTACTACCGCGATACCCTCATCACTTGCGGCAATTGTCGTGGTGTCATTAATGGTGATTGGTTTAAATATCGACACCAATACAGTGGGTGATTTAGCATCTATTGAAGGCGAGCTTCCCGCGTTTCATATCCCCTCTGTGCCGTTTAATTTTGAAACCCTTAAAATAATTTTTCCCTTTGCCATCGTGCTTGCGGCAATTGGTTTAATTGAATCGTTATTAACCCTAACCTTGATTGATGAAGTGACCAATACGCGCGGTCGCGGTAATCGTGAGTGCGTAGGTCAGGGCATTGCTAACACCGTCACGGGCTTTTTTGGTGGCATGGGTGGCTGCGCAATGATCGGCCAGAGTATGATTAATATTAATTCGGGCGGACATCAAAGATTATCTGGCATCTCGGCTGCGTTATTTTTATTAGCATTTATTTTATTTGCATCAAGTTTAATTGAACAAATTCCAATGGCGGCTTTAGTGGGCGTAATGTTTATTGTGGTGATTGGTACCTTCGAGTGGTCGAGTATTCGCATCTTTAGAAAAATCCCCCGCCATGATGCTTTTGTTTTAGTGCTGGTTTCCGGTGTAACTGTTGCCAGTGATTTAGCGGTTGCGGTTGTGGTTGGTGTTATTGTATCTGCATTAGTTTTTGCCTGGGAGCACGCAAAACATATTCATGTTGTTGATTATGTCGATGATAAAGGCTCAAAAGTTTATGAGTTAAACGGCCCGTTATTTTTTGGCTCGGTTAAAAACTTTCGTGAATTATTTACGCCCGAAAATGACCCCGATGATGTCATTATTGAGTTTAAAAATTCACGGGTTTCTGATCACTCGGCAATTGAAGCGATTGATAATTTGGCAGAACGTTATATTAAAGCCGGTAAAACATTACACTTACGACATTTGTCAGAAGAGTGTAAACAATTGCTAGATAAGGCAGGGGATTTAGTGGAAGTTAATCGATTGGAAGATCCGAGTTATCATGTTGCGGATGATAAGCTGGCATAGTTATTCAATGTGCATGAGCTTACTCTAATAAGTTAAAGTGCTTTTTGAATAAATAGAGCAGCCCGCTCGGCTTCCAGTATTAATAAACCCAGATTGACATCCGGAACCGACATGATCGCTAAAACCGCCTGATCACCCGCAGGCATTAAAAACATACAGCCATTAGTGCAGCGTAATATCATCTGTTGCAGGTCTCCCTGTTCCAGCTCTTTGGCGGCTTTATTACAAACCGTCATTAATTCGGTACACATTGCACCGACCTGGTCCGGGTCAAGAACAGTACCCACTGCAGACATAGTTAAGCCATCTGCAGTGGATATCATTGACAGCTGTATCTCCCGACACTGGTTGTTCATGTCTTTTAAAATACTCACTATATCCTCGGTACCCCCAGTGCTTATTGTGGCGTTCGGGTTTATAAGGTTGTTTTCATAATTGCTCATAGTTATACCTGTTACAAAGATACGAAGCTAAACGAGTAAACTCGGGTTTATTCATAAACTCTGTGTTTTTAGTGACTAAGAGGCAGGAGAAATTTTCAAGGTGCAATAAATAAATAATAATATTCAGATCTCCCCAGCTGGTCTTTATACTTAAGGGGGTATTTAAAGAATTGATTTCAGTTTCTTGTCGTGAGCGTTTTGCTGCTTTTATATAATCATAAGCCACAGTAGAAATATTAATGGCCTGCTGCTGATCGAAGCCATTATAGGTAATCGGAAAACCATTATAATCAACAAAGATATAATCATTATCTGTTTTATATGAATCCAGAAAGTAATTAATTTCTGAATTTAGTTCATTAATTTCAGATTCGCTAATATCAATTAATTGTAGCGATATCAATTTACTAATTTTTTTAAAAGCAAGTGATTTGTCATTATTGAAAAAATTTAATATATCTGAAAATGAAACAGAACTAATAATATTCTGTTTTAAAAGATAGACTAACAAACTCTGGTCTGAATTATTGTTAGAATCATTAATGCCAATAGATGCAATGGCATGTTGTATCCCGGTGGCGGTAATATGATAACGTGTTTGCATAATTACACTACCTGCTCAGATTCTATACAATGCGGGCAATAGGTTAAACCTAGTCGTAAGTGGTACCTTACTGTTTCACCTTTATTTATTTCTCCATGACAGCCGTCACAAAGTGTGCCTTCATCAATTGTTAATTGCTCATAACCGTTCAGTGGTATTTCGATTCCATTCACAACTTTTGGAAAAGCAGCATCTTTAACAATGTCCTGCCTAAAATTTTCATCAATTGCTAACCAGCGTTTAATTAAATGCTCAGCTAAACCATGCTTGCGCAAACATTTACTTAAGATGCTTTCGCGGTAATCAAACAGTTCGTTGCTGATAACCATCCAGTGATGTGCGTTTTTAGGGCGATCACCAAAGTAGACTTTTTCGCCGGTAAAAATCTGTCTCATAAACAGATATTGTTTTTCACTTGATCGTTGTTGTGTTGTGTTGCGAAAAAAGCCCGATAATTGATTATCTTTATAAACCTGAGAATAAAAATCATCGAGTATAGTTTTAAGTTTTTTCCCCTGTTTCAGTGCGTTCCACATTTCATCATCATGCGATAATATTTGCTTTGCGGTAGATTGCTGGTTGATAACAGCCGGGTCAGATCTTCTTCTACCCAGATCAGCTGATTGTGTATGTGCTTTGGCACGCAGATCCTTATAGTCAAAACTATCTGAAAAAATATTGATGCCCGGGATATTGTGATGTTTTAACAGTGTTTTTATTGATGCTATAAACTCCGGTGAACCAGAAGTAAAAAAGGCAGGCGTAGCGGTGTTGTTTAATGTGTTAGCCAATTTGCTGTTCAGTTTTTCATCCAGAGTATTTTCAAGTAGTGTAAGCGCACTATTAGATGATATCTGATTGCCTGATATTGGATTATGTAATGGTTCATCGACACAGGCAAAGTAGTTAATGTTACTGTGCTGTTTATCCAAAGATAATAATTTATCGTGTAAATAGAGATCGTCTGCCGTGTAGCCTTCATGATAAATGCTCAACTGAGCTGAATGTGAATTTCTGAGTGCATCTAGTAAAACACCATAAAGAGGAGCAATACCGGTACCTTTACCGATTAATATGAGTGGTATATCAGTGTTTTCTATTTGTTGATAATAGCTGTCACCGATCGGTCCCTGATATTGAATCTCATCACCTGTTTTAAGTTCATCAAAAATCCATGAGCTTAGTTCTCCATTGGGCATTTTCTTAACATGTAGTTCAATAAAATAATCATCGGGATGGCTAACCAGAGAGTAGCTTCTTGCCGTTCCGCTAGTGATGCGTCTTAAATTTATATATTGACCGGGTTTATAATTAAACGCATCTCCAGGTTCAATTAAAATACGACATATATCCACCGATAAGATTTCTTTACTATGAATTATTGCACTGTTAAAGAGGCTTTCTGGTTTTATGCTAATAACGGACATGTCTGATTCAGGGTTACATGAGCAGGGTAAAAAATAGTGACTATTAATATACTCTGATTTCAACCCTTTCTGTGAAGGTTCAGGAATGGTTCCTGATTCACACTGCATCATACAGACATGACAGCTACCTTTTTTGCAGGAGAAATTAACGATAATTCCATGGCGATTAAATGCTTCAATTAATGTTTCATCTTGTCTGCAGTTAAATACCTGATTTTGATATTTAATTTTATAGGTCAACATGAAACTTGTAATCCTTTATTTTTTGGTTGAATAGGGGATAAGAATATAGTCATCTTTTTCAATATCCACAACAGTTGCAGAAGTAACAAGATCAACGATATTGTTAAAACCCTTAGCAATATTACGTCATTTGAGGGATGCATTTCTTCCTCTGTCAAACGCACCAGTAAACGGCAACAATAAGTTTTACAACCCATTTTTCTGCCTAAGTCGTAATTTATGTTATAAGCTTCAGGTTTCACTATTACATGCCTGTATCCGGATAGATAAACCATCCGCTAACACCTAACAATAGAATGCCTTTTAACAGAAAAAAAACAGACGTTAACTTACCTAGCTGTAATAATGAATAATTAAGTTTTACGTTTTCTAGTAATTTAGTTTTCATTATTAACTCCTGGTTTAATATTATTTAGTTGAACTAAATTCTATCTAATAAGATCGCGATATTTTCTGCGGTTTTACGTGAGTCAATAAAAATTTTACCGAGATTGACCGTTGGTTTTGTGGCAACCGCCAGTACCGCATCATTACCGGCATACACGAGTAACATTAAGCCGGATTCACCTTCAACCAAAACCTGTTTTAGTTTACCCCTTGAAATTTCTTCTGCTGCTCGGGTGGCAAGTGCAAGTAATGAAGCGCACATGGCGCCGAAACGATCAGAATCCACTTTTTCATCAAGTACCCAGGCGATACTTAGTCCATCGGTACTAATCACCGCCGAGGCTTCTATATCATGAGAAGCGCTGTTAAAAGAACGTAATATCGGGCGTAATGATTTAGCGGGTTCAGAATTCTCATGATCTGGCTGGTTAAATGCAGCTAACATAAATACCTCGGTATGAAAAAGTGGTGCCTTTATAAAAAACTAAAGGCACCGTTAAGTTAAATTGCCGCTTCAAGTGCTGGAATACTGGACCTGGCTTTAGTTAGAGCCATTCCAAGATTGGCAGATTTTCGGCAAACATAAACCACAACATGTTCTTGATTTTGTTTACAGCGTAAAAAGATATGAATTAAATTCTCGCTGTTAACAATCATTTCATTAAAGTAGTGCGAGTTATCTTCAACCCCGCGGGCTTTTTTGAACATGTTTTCTATGGCAACCACATTAGATCCCTGAAACATATCAGCCGTCGCGGCTGCTAACATTTCGAGTATTTCCTGTGGGTGTGAATCGACTGTTCTGATAGCAAGTAGCATACCTGTAGATAGATCAACATAACCGGAAGCAACGCATTCTGGAATGTTAGTGATGGCTGTTTGTAATTCCTGCTCTAATTTATTCGACATAATATATTTCCTTGAGGGTGGTTTTACTAATTAAATTGCATTACTAATATCAGTTGAATGACGCAAGTTATTGCAATTTTGTGTAGATATTTTTTCATTCACGTAATCTGAAAAAGTATCGAGAAATTTAACCTGTTGCTCCGACTGCACCCAGCGAGGTTCAGTGGTGCGAACCTTTTCTAATGCACTGAGTGCATCTGAGTTTTTCCAGATAAGATAGAGTGCAAGCACAGTACCTGTGCGTCCTAAACCCGCACGACAATGTATAGCAACAATGCCGTTATTTTTAATGGCAGTATCAATGTACTCACAAACTTCAATTGCCTGTGCCAGCGTCGGTGTTCCCATATCTTTTACTGGAAAACTGTTGCCTTCAATATTAAATAGTTTTAATTTCTCAACCGACACGGGTTTTTGTGTGGTAGAAATTAAATGCGTTATACCAACGCGCTGTAATGCTTTTAAATCATAGTCTTCTTCAAAAAACACGCCGGGTAATGGCGTGCCGGCAAGCTTACCTTTTAATAACCATAAAAAACCTCTTGGGCCGAAGCTTTCACTCACATAATTTTGTATGTTTTTTGATATGGATTGAGGTACGAGCGTTTCTTCATTGAGCTCTTCGGGCTTAGCCATGGGTGAAGGTACGCAACATGACCCTGATTTTACAAACTGCTTTGCCGGGTCTGTTTGAGGTGAGTTGAAAAACAACCTGGATTCCTTGAATTCTTTAACCTGTCCACCTGCAAGCAGCGCAGCATATCCACCCAGTTGTTTTGCCTGTTGCTGATTATGTAAAACGATTAAGATCGCTCTTCGTTCGGATTCTTCTTTTATATGGTTTAATAATTGTTCTATTTCTTCTTCACTATCAATACCACTGGTTGGTTCATCTAAACACAATAAACGTGGCCCCGAGGATACCAGTCGAATAATGGCGATACGACGTTGTAACACCAGTGGTAAGCTAACAATGTTGTCTTGTAACTTGTCTTTTAATTTTTCTAAACCGGATTGTTCTAAAAGCCTGATGGCCAAATTTTTTTGTTGAAGCTGGGTTAAGTTATTGCGTTCAGGTAAATTATGAATGATATTTTCAAGCACACTTTTTACAACCAGACGTGCGCTCTGAGTAACGATTGAGGGACAGTTTTTCTGTGATAACGCTTCACCACAAAAGCATACTTCTCCCCAGGTTTTAAATGTAGGATTGTTTGCATTTAATCCTGAAATTGATCTGAGCAGTGTTGACTTTCCGGTGCCAGCAGGCCCAAGTAAGGTGGTTATACTTTTGTTTTCAATGCTCATATTGACATCATTAAGTATAATTTTTTCACCGAAGGCGGCACCAAACTTGTTGAAGGTTAAAATTGAATTTTGATGGCTCATACGTTTTCCTTAACTAACACCTGGGTCAAGTACCGCGAGTAGAGATATCAATAAAATTTTAATATCCTGTTTATTGCGGGCATCAACTTCAAAAATGGGAACATTATAGTTGAGCTCACTGAGCCTTTTTTTAATCGTAAACAATCCCGGTCGGGGATTAATATCCATTCTGGATACACCAATAACAACCGCATTTTTTTCTATAAAACTTTTAAAATGCTGCATAAAAAATTCTACGTCAGCCAGCGGGTCTTTTCTGGCGTTATCTATCATTAACACCAGACCTACTCCGCCAACGGTGAGTATGTCCCACATAAAACTGAACCTTTCCTGCCCCGGTGTACCATAAAGGTGCATTTTTTGATTGCTACCCAAATTCAATACACCATAATCCATCGCCACTGTAGTATTAGATTTTCTGAGTACAACTTCATCGCTGGCGCTGGCTTCTGTTTTGGCAACCGGTATATCGCTAATTGATGAGATAGCGGTGGTTTTTCCTGAACCAACCGGACCTGTAAATATGATTTTATGCTCCATTGGAATCCCTTAAATATTGGTGATTTTATTGAGTAGTAAACTCAGTAATGCATTATTTCGATGCGGCTTAAAACGGACTTCAGGCTGTGCATCTTTATTATTTACATGAATGGCACCGGCACAACGTGCCGCACAATAAAAGCGGTAAGCCTCATCACGTGGAATTTTTAAATCGGCAATAATTCGTTCAATGGGTGTGGGTTGTTTAGAAAGCAGGGCGGCGATTCTTAAAAAGTTAAAATTCATTGGCACCCGGGTAAAGTTCGGCCAGTGACTAAGCTCTAATACATCGTCCCATTTGCCGTCGTCTAATAAGCGTCCTTCAGAAGCATAAAATCCAGCGCACCATAATAGTTCATCTATATTGCGACCAATGCTGGTTTTGAAGTCATTGATTTTATTGTTATTGAGCACGGTTACTTTAAAAGAAGCTGCGGGAAGCTGGCAGAAAGATTTCAGGTTTTCTAAATCTGTCAGGTATTCGCCAACACTGCTTAGCACGGTTACACGCCCGTGGTTCGGGTTGTCTATAAGAATATTCTGATTATTGGATACGCCACGACGGATTATATTAATGACATAATCATTCGGTGAGAATGACTCGGTTAAAGAAATAACTTCAGCTTCCATTGTGCTTCCTTGAGTGTTAACTAGTCGCTATTCAGATACGGGGATTGTCCGTAGCGATGTTAAACATTAAGGAACACATCTTGAAAAACCTGTGTGACTCCCAGTCGTATCAGTTTTTCATGCCTTACGGTAGAAAAGTTTGGATATGAACCGGTAACCCCGCTGCCTTGATAATAATCTTAAGGCCGGTAGTTTTGCGAGCCCGACTTTCGTACAGGTGTGCCCCTACAGTTAATAGTTTAGTTATAGTTGAGTCAGTTTTAAATGCAAGCTGGGGAGGTAAAAAAATTAAATTTTATGTCATTCATCTATTAAGCAATGCCGCTTTTCATAAAATATCATACAGAGAGGCCTGAATACTTATGTTTTATTAATGTCTTACTGGTATATAAGTTTCGATATTTTTAATATTATGTATAAATTTATTTTTATCAATATTAGAAATGATAAGTTTATTGGGAGTGGTTTTTACGGGCCCCAAAAGACGCTGAAGTATTCAATGCATGAATGAATGTTTTCAGGAATATATGGCTTTAAATTTTTCATTCTAAATTTAAGGCCTGAATATTCTCATAGCTTTTTTCCAGTTTTTCTCGATATGCATTCATCTTTTCGCGCACTGATGTTTTAGCATTCATGTAATCGCCTTTTATTCCTGCTTCCTCCCATCTATCATAGCGATGTAATGTTGTGTCGCATTCATTAATGAGTGAGCTTAATGAAATTATTTCGAGATGAATATTATTGGAGTTAACATTTTTTTCAAATTCAAGTTGATTAGATTTTACCTGCATGCTCAGTAGAATTATTGCATACGAGATAGCGCTTAGTGTTAATGCTAAAAATAGTGAACTGGCTATAGCGATAATGTTATCGGGGGAAATATTAATATTACCTATGTTCAGTTTGTTTGAAAGAAATATAAGTGAGAAGTACCAAAGCATGCCAGCTGAAATTAATAATAAAATTAAGATAAGTATTTTTTTCATATCATCACCGATTGAATATTTGTTACGCTAATAGTGCGTCTTTTGATGTGTGAAATACAATACTTTAGGTGATTGTGTGATTAGGCTCACATGAAATAACTGAAAAAAATGTGATTTTATTTTGAATATTAAAATTAAAAAATCGTTCTTCAGAAAATAAAATAATGAAGAACGATTTTTACTGATATAGTATTATCTTCACAGTCGAGAAATTACAATCCCGACTTTATCAATATCTCAAAGGCATATGTGCTTGAATATCTTTAATAGTATGTCGAACCAAATTTTTGTCAATTTCTGACACTACATATTTATTGGTTTCATTACCCAAGCTCTTTCGTAAATCCCCTAAAAATTTTGGTGGTGACATTAAAATAAGTTTATTGAATTGTCCCTTGTTGCGCGCCGAGTTTAAATGCTCGCCAATCGTTCGCGCAAATGTACTACGTTCGTGGTCTTTATGGGTGTCGAGGGAACCGACTAACTGAGAATGCCGGCTTTCTTTTTGTTGGCTGCCGGATAATTGTTGTTTATGGTTTCTGAGAATTGAATGGGTAAAGCCTGTCAGCTCTTTCAACGTTTTTATTGATTCGCTTTTTTCAACTTCGTATATTTTTGCACGGCTGCTTTCTGCAACCAGAACCCAGGTTTTAGACATAAATTCACTCCGATTGTTTGACTATGGCCGGAATACCGCTATTGATTGCATGTGTTTTATAGCTGATAATTCGGGTAGGTTTTGTTCTGCTTAACTTCTTAAATAGTTTCTTCCTCTAGATATATTAGCGAGCTTTGACGCTTTGGTAATTCAATATACTTATATAAATGATTAGTGGGCTTAATAAATGGTTATTTTTTAAGATTTAAATTAAGCATTAATTAAAGCGGCTTTTAGTATTAGCGGCTAACCGAATGATAAATCAGCTAATCTCTAAAGGTCTTTAATTTAAGTCAAAGAATCGGTATTAGATAATATAATGGTTAACTGCTATATTAGGGTTTAGTTATTTAGACGAACGGTACGATAAATACAAGAGAAGTTAAATGTCGGATAGCCTGAACAGTGAAAATAAAATAACAAAAACGACTTGCCCCTACTGCGGCGTGGGCTGTGGTATTGTGGTGAGCGAAGCGCAGGGCGTGTTTTCGGTAAAAGGCAACCCGGATCACCCGTCTAATTTGGGCCGAATTTGCTCAAAAGGTGCGGCGCTTGCTGATACCTTAGATGATGAAGGCCGTATGCTGCAGCCACAAATTAATGGCATTGCCGTTAACTGGGACCAGGCTAGCTCGTTGGTCGCTAATAAATTTAAGGATTATATTGATGAGCATGGCGCAGGTTCCGTTGCATTATATGTGTCCGGCCAGCTATTAACCGAAGATTATTACGTTGCCAATAAGTTTATGAAGGGCTTTATTGGTAGCGCTAATATCGATACCAACTCTCGTCTGTGCATGTCATCGGTGGTGGCCGCACAAAAACGCGCTTATGGTTCCGATAGCGTGCCTTGTTGTTATGAAGATTTAGAGCGTACAAATTTAATTGTTATTGTGGGTTCAAATACCGCCTGGTGTCATCCGGTTATTTTTCAGCGTATACGACAGGCTAAAAAAAACAATCCAAACTGTCAGGTTGTTGTTATAGATCCACGTAAAACCGCAACCTGTGATATCGCCGATATGCACTTGGCGATTAACTCCGGTAAAGATTCCGTTTTATTTAATGGCCTGTTGGTTTATTTAAATGATCACGGAGAAATTAATAAACAGTTTGTAGAAAATTGCGTTGAAGGTTTGCAACAAACTTTAAATGCGGCTTATGAGTCTTCACCTAATATCGAACATGTTGCGCAACTTTGTGGGCTAGAGGCCGAGCAACTCAAAGAATTTTATGAGATGTTTGCACGCAAAGAAAAAGTCATCAGCTTGTTTTCGCAGGGCGTTAACCAAAGTCATAACGGCACAGATAATATCAATGCCATTATTAATTGTCATTTATTTTCCGGGCGCATTGGTCGCCCGGGGATGGGGGCTTTTTCATTAACCGGTCAACCTAATGCCATGGGGGGGCGAGAAGTTGGCGGCCTGGCAAACCAGCTTACGGCACACATGGATTTAGAAAAATCCGAGCATAGAAAATTAGTGCAACAACATTGGCAATCACCCCGCATAGCCGACACCGCCGGTTACAAAGCGGTTGATTTATTTGATGCAATTTTAGACGATAAAATAAAAGCCCTGTGGGTGATAGGCACTAACCCCGCGGTGAGCATGCCAGATAATAATCGGATTAGGGAAGCACTGCAACACTGCGATTTTTTAGTGGTACAGGATTGCATGCAAAATACCGATACCAGTGATTTAGCGCATGTGTTATTACCCGCCAGCACCTGGGGTGAGCGTGACGGCATGGTGACTAATACCGAAAGACGTTTATCTCGACAACGTGCATTTCGAGCTGCGCCGGGCGAGGCATTACCCGATTGGAAAATCATTTCAATGGTGGCGGATAAAATGGGATTTTCCAGTGGTTTTAATTATCAATTGCCGGTCGAAATTTTTACCGAATATGCGGCACTCAGCGGCAAAGAGAATAATGGTTCACGGGATTTTGATATTTCCTTGTTTTCAGATTTAGATGAAAAAGGCTATGAACAATTTATTCCCACGCAATGGCCGGTGAAATTTAATCAGCTATCGGGTACACCGCGCTTATTTGAAGATGGAAAATTTTTTACTACTTCGGGTAAGGCGCAGATGCTTCCAATTGTTCCTGAAGAGCCAGCTAATCCGGTTTCTGAAAAATACCCTTTAATTTTAAATACGGGGCGTATTCGAGATCAGTGGCACACGATGACGCGCACCGGGAAGTCGCCAAAGTTATCAACGCATTTATCGGAAGCTTTTGTGCAAATTCATTCGAACGATGCCAACCGTTATAATATTAGCTCTGATAATTTAGTGAATGTAAAAAGCGCCTGGGGTGATGCCACGGTTAGAGCTTGTATCAGCGATGATACTCCTGAGGGCATGGTGTTTATGCCAATGCATTGGAATGATCAATATGCATCGAATGCATTGGTTGATAAAATAGTGAATCCTGATCGTGATCCGTTTTCGGGCCAGCCTGAATTTAAGCATACACCGGTTACAATAAAATCAGTTAAAAAATCCTGGTATGGTTTTTTACTTTCACGGCGACAATTGGATTTATCATCACAGGATTATTGGAATTTAAATAAAGGTCATTCATTATGGCGTTATGAAATTGCCGGAAATGAAGCTCCCGACTGTTGGGCAGAGCATGCACGGAATTTAATTTGTGCCCACGAAGAAAACGTTGCGTGGATGGAGTATTTAGATCAGTCGAGAAAACAATATCGTGCAGCACGCATGGTGGGCAATCAATTAGAAAGTTGCATTTTTATCAGCCCCAATGAGCACTTGCCAAATCGTGACTGGTTAATGGCGTTGTTTAATAAAGACAATTTAGATGATAAAGACAAGGCCTTTTTATTGTCGGGTCGAGCAGGTGAAGTAAGTGATGATGCGGGAGCTAGTGTGTGCGCTTGTTTTGGGGTGGGGCGCAATACAATATTAAAAGCCATAAAAGAAAATAATTTACAGTCGGTTGATGCCATCGGAAAAGCCCTGCAAGCGGGCACGAATTGTGGTTCTTGCATTCCGGAGTTAGCAGAGCTTTTAAAAGTAAGTGCATAAGTGCAAATAACCGGGGCGGGGTGTTTATCCTGATAAATATACGGGCTAAAGTCTCGTTTCCTAATTATGTTTTTCGAGTCATTGTTTTAATACAAGGTTTAAGTAAAAATGAAAACATTATTTTTAGCACGTCACGCAAAGTCAGACTGGAATCAAGCGGGTTACAGTGATTTTGACAGGCCATTAAATTCCCGCGGTGAAATTGATGCACCGGTGATGGCATCTTTTCTGCAAAAAAACTATTCTATTGATTTAATTACAAGTAGCGATGCGGCTCGTGCATTAGCAACCGCAACTGAATATCAAAAAATTTTAACGCCCGATAAAAATATTAACCAACAACATAGTCTTTATAATGCTGCGTATTTTGATATCAATGATGTGGTTAAGCAACTGTCAGATTCATATTCAGCTGCGATGATTGTCGGGCATAATCCGGGAATGTCAGATCTGGTGAATTTTTATTGCAAAAATACAATTGATGATATGCCAACTTGTAGTGTTGCTGTTATTCAGTTTGCAGTTTCAAGTTGGAATGAAATTCAAAAAGCTACAGGTGAGTTGTTGGCTTTTGAATTTCCTAAAAAACGGCGTTAAAAGTTAATCGATAACTTCAGGCTGCGCATCATAAACCGCCATAATCGACTTTAGCTCTTTATTTAACTCATTAATTTCCGCATCGCTGAAGTCGCTTAAACTATCCACTTTATTTCCAGAGTCCAGGGTTAAAATAATCGCCTTAACCGACACGCAGCCCGTGCTGCAAATGTTTTCTACCGCATTGATGACTTTTTGATGATTAATCATTTGTTTATGCCTGCTCGCATGTCATGTAGCCACGCCTGGAAAGTCGGATAGTCATTATATTTTTTGCCAATGACATAGCGCAGTACATTGTTTAAACGATAAAGCCGAATAACTGATTCAACGCGTAAGATTTCTTTTCCCGACTCATCAAAAAAAATCAAGCTGGGTGCAAATGTAATATTTAAGTCATCGGCCCATTCTTTTGAGGTGGTGCGTCTACCGGCGGGAGTAATAACGGGAGTGTCATTCATTGAATTTAATTGCACGACATCTAATTTGAGTAGTTGTTGTGTCACTTCATTAGAGCTTAAGGTGTCGCCGTGTAATACGTCGCAGGCATGACAGCGAGGGTGCTCAAAGAAAACCGCTAATGGTTTAGTGTTATTGTTTTTCGAATTAGTAAATCTTCGGTCAAGGTTATAAGGCGGGGGTAAAAAACTGTCATGATCATTTAATTCTTCAGAGCCAAAACTGAGTGCAGATTGTGCACGATTTAAATATTGTCGAAACGGCTCTGTTTTGTAATGTGCATCGGCAACATATTCCAAGGCCGCCCGAAATTGGTATTTAGGGCGATAGCCGGGAAGCTTTAAAGCTAATTGACCGTTGGCATTATAAAATAATAATGATGGCGTAAAGTTGGTGCGTTTTAAGGCTGAAAAATCTTTTTCACTCCAGGTAGTGCCGCCAAAATCGGTAACCTTTCTGTCGCCTCGCACATCAATCGCAATAACATTAAAGTGCTTTTGAGTGAATTTTACAATTGCAGGGTCACCCCAGTTAACTTCCAGCAATGATTTGCAATATGCACAATCTTTACGCCCAAAATAAACGATGATACCTTTTTTTCCATCTTTTAATGCATCATTTAAACTGTCGTTTAAGTCTAAAAAACTTAAGCTAAACCACTCAGGTAAATTTAAATCCTCTTTTAATGGATGGTCATCAAAGGCTAAGTCGGTATTGTGTGTTTGCTCGCTTGAAAAACTTAAGCTCGTATAGCTATAAAACAATAGAGCGATGATGGCTGTTTTTACAAAATGCATAATATATCGATTCACTTTTTCCGTAATTAATTCAAACTAATAATCTTGATAATTTTTCATTATTCTTTTTGATTACATCTCGCTTCTATTCTAGCTTATTTTATGCGCCCTTTGCATATATTCATGGCTTCGCATTTCTAGTAAACGGCTAACGGTGCGCTGAAACTCAAAAGCTAGTTGCCTGCCGGTATAAAGTTCTGCGGGCAGGCTGATGGCGCTGCAAAGCAAATTAACATTTCTGTCGTAAAACTCATCAATCATGTTAATAAAGCGTTTGGCTTTGTCGTTTTTGCCATCGTCCATCAGTGGAATGTTGCTGATAAATACGGTGTTAAATTGGCGGGCTATTTCAATATAATCTGCCGAGCCTCGTTGATTGCCGCAAATTACCTGAAAATCAAACCAGATAATTTCCTCGGTGTGTAAAATGGTTTCAATGATTCTGTAATTGATGTGGATTTTATGTTGGCGCCGGGGAGGGCAGGTAGCAAGTTCTCGAAATCGGCCCTCAAGGGTGGTTTGACTGCTATCGCTAATGATGTGCCATGTGTCGGCTTTCTCAAGCAACCTTAATCGATGATCGACTTTGCCGTTTAATTGAATGTTTTGGGTGTAGTGTTTTATGAGTGCGATGGCGGGTAAAAAGCGTTGTCGTTGCAGGCCGTTTTTATATAAATCATCCGGGGCCTGGTTGGACGTGGCGACCAATATGACGCCTTCTTCAAATAAGGTTTGCAGTAAGCCATAAAGCAGCATCGCATCGGTAATGTCAGACACATGAAACTCATCCAGGCAAAGTAGCTGGTATTGGCGTGCAAATGATTTTGCAATTAACTGAAGCGGATTTTTTTGTTCACCAATTAGGCTGAGTTGGTCGTGAACTGTTTGCATAAAATGGTGGAAGTGCAGCCTGATTTTACGTTGTTCAAGCAGGGTGCTATTTTCAAATGAATCAAAAAACATATCCATTAACCAGGTTTTTCCCCTGCCGACATCACCCCAGATATAGTATCCCTGTATTTTGGGTGTTGTTAGTCTTAGCGCTTTTTTTATTTTATAAGAGAAAGTTTGTTGTGATTTTAGATAAACTAAAATATCTGTCTGTAACTGTGCCAGCTTTTCAACGGCTTTTTGTTGCTCTGGATCATAATCAAAGCTTTTTTGTTTTAGCTGTTTATTGTATGTGTTTAAGATGCTCATAAATTAATTTTATGGGTTATATTTATTTAAATACAATAAGATAGGTCATATTTTTAATGTTAATTGTCACTAGTTTCACAGGCGATAAAAGGTTGTTAAAATAGCTTTATTACAAGATTATGACTCAAGTCGCGCAGAAATTCTCATTTAAACGAGCTTATAAAATACAATGAGTGAAATGAGTGCCAGGGGCTATAGTCGTCGGGAACGTATCTGCAATAAGGATAATCAGGCTAGATAACGATTAGGCAATGAGCGTTACAAGTCATTGAGAAACCAATAATTTTTTGCTAATATACTCACCGATTTCTGTGGCTCCAAAATCCTATCTAAAAGGCCAAAATTAACCAGATGACACGCTATATATTTATCACCGGTGGTGTAGTTTCTTCCTTGGGCAAAGGAATTGCTGCAGCCTCTCTTGGTGCAATTCTTGAGGCTCGTGGCCTCACTGTAAAAATGTTAAAGCTTGACCCCTACATCAATGTTGACCCCGGCACCATGAGCCCATTTCAACACGGTGAGGTTTATGTAACCGATGATGGTGCAGAAACCGATCTAGACCTGGGGCACTATGAGCGCTTTGTCAATTCCCGCACTTCACAGGCCAGCAATTTTACATCGGGTAGAATTTACGAAACCGTTATTCGTAAAGAGCGCCGTGGTGAATACCTGGGCGGCACGGTGCAAGTTATTCCGCATATCACTGACGAAATTAAACGCAGCGTGATTAAAGGCGCGGCGGGTGCTGATGTGGCGATGGTTGAAATTGGCGGTACGGTAGGTGATATCGAGTCACTACCGTTTTTAGAAGCGATACGCCAAATGGGCGTTGAGCTGGGCCACGACCGCGCTCTATTCATGCATTTAACGCTGGTGCCCTACATTCGCTCAGCGGGTGAAGTTAAAACCAAGCCCACTCAGCACTCGGTAAAAGAGTTACGCTCTATCGGTATTCAGCCAGATATTTTGTTATGTCGCTCAGAAGAATATTTAGCCATAGAAGAGCGCCGCAAAATTTCATTATTTACCAATGTTGAAGAAAAGGCGGTTATCTCCGCCAAAGATTTAGACCATATTTATAAAATTCCAAAATGGTTACAAGACCAGGGTTTAGATAACATTGTCGCAGATAAATTACGCTTAGATTTGCCTGAAGCTGATATGTCAGACTGGGAAGCAGTAGTCGATGCATTAGAAAATCCCGAGTCTGAAGTGGCTATCGGTATGGTGGGTAAGTATGTTGATTTAACCGAATCGTACAAATCATTGAATGAATCATTGAGCCATGCAGGCATTCAAAACAAAGTTAAGGTCAATATTCATTACATTGACTCAGAAGATTTTGAAGCCGGTGATATGAGCCAGCTCGATGGCCTGGATGCTATTTTGGTTCCAGGTGGTTTCGGCAAACGCGGCGTAGAAGGCAAAATCGCCGCAGTGAAATATGCTCGTGAAAAAGCCGTGCCGTATTTAGGTATTTGCTTAGGCATGCAGGTGGCGGTGATTGAATATGCCCGCCACATGGCTGATATGGGCGATGCGCACAGCACTGAGTTTAATCCAGCTACAACGCATCCAGTAATTGGTTTAATTACCGAGTGGATGTCTGAGTCAGGCAAAACCGAAATCCGTAATGCGGATTCGGACTTAGGCGGTACCATGCGTTTAGGTGCGCAGCCATGCGTATTGAGCGAAGACAGTAAAATTGCGCGCATTTATGACACCGATAAAATTTCCGAACGCCATCGTCATCGTTATGAATTTAACAACACATTTATGCAGCAACTAGAAGATAAGGGCCTGCAATTTTCAGGTCGCTCGGTTGATGGAAACCTAGTGGAGGTAATAGAAGTGCCCAATCATCCGTGGTTTGTGGCGTGTCAGTTTCATCCGGAGTTCACATCAACGCCGCGCAAAGGCCATCCGCTATTTACAGATTATATCAAGGCCGCATGCAAACACCGTGATGAACGAGGTCAACAATAATGGATTTATGTGGATTTAATGTCGGTATCGATCAGCCGTTTTTTTTGCTGGCGGGCCCCTGTGTTATCGAATCTGAAGCAATGGCGTTAAGCACTGCAACAGAGTTGAAACAAATTACTGATAAACTCGACATTCCGTTTATTTACAAATCATCATTTGATAAAGCCAATCGCTCATCAATTAATAGCTTTCGCGGTTTGGGCATGGCAGAAGGCTTGCGTATTCTGCAAAAAGTAAAAGATGAAGTTGGCGTGCCGGTTATTACCGATGTGCACGAAGACACACCAATGGATGAAGTGGCGGAGGTGGTGGACGTGATTCAAACCCCCGCTTTTTTATGTCGTCAAACAAACTTCATTTTAAAGGCAGCAGCAGCGGGCATTCCAGTTAATATTAAAAAGGGCCAGTTTATGGCGCCCTGGGATATGAAGCACGTGGTGGATAAAGCGCGCACTACGGGCAATAAACAGATTATGGTTTGTGACCGGGGAGTGTCTTTTGGTTATAACAATTTAGTTTCCGATATGCGCGCCCTGGCCGTAATGCGTGAAACCAATTGCCCGGTGGTCTTTGATGCCACTCACTCGGTGCAACTACCCGGCGGGCAAGGCACAACCTCCGGCGGGCAGCGTGAGCATGTGCCCGTGTTGGCACGTGCAGCAATGGCAGCCGGTGTGGCAGGGGTATTTATGGAAACTCACCCCGATCCGGCTAATGCAAGAAGTGATGGCCCGAATGCCTGGCCGTTAAATAAAATGGAAGCGTTATTAGCACGCCTGAAAGGGTTAGATGAATTAGTAAAATCATCGCCGCTGGAAGAAACACAATGTTAAGCGGAGCCGGAGCTTCAGCCTCGAATATTAAGCAAGATTAAAGTTCCGTCTCCAATAGATATAAAGTTAACTAAGAAAACGAAACGAAACGAAAATACAATAAGGTATTAAAAAGACATGTCAAAAATTAAGCAAATAATCGCCCGCGAAATTCTCGATTCACGCGGCAACCCAACGTTAGAAGCAGACGTTATTCTAGACAGCGGCGTACGCGGCCGAGCTGCGGTCCCATCGGGCGCATCAACCGGCGCACGTGAAGCCATTGAATTACGCGATGGCGACAAAAATCGTTATATGGGTAAGGGCGTTTTAAAAGCAGTTGCTAATGTTAATGGTGAAATTCAAAAAGCCTTAATCGGTGTTGATTGTCGCGAACAGCGCACCATTGATGACATTATGTTAAAGCTCGATGGCACAGAAAATAAAGAACGTTTAGGTGCAAATGCATTGTTGGCGGCATCACTTGCTGCTGCACACGCCGCGGCAAACTTCGAGAAAAAAGATTTATTTGATTACCTGGGCAACGGCACATTTAAATTACCGGTGCCGATGATGAACATCATCAACGGCGGCTCACACGCGGACAACAGCGTAGACCTGCAAGAGTTTATGATTTTACCGGTGGGCGCACCGTCATTTAAAGAAGCTTTACGTTACGGCACAGAGGTTTTTCATGCCTTGAAAAAAGTATTATCTGATCGCGGCATGATTACCACGGTTGGCGACGAGGGTGGTTTTGCCCCTAACTTATCTTCAAACGAAGAAGCCATTGACGTTATTTTAGAAGCCATTGAAAAAGCCGGTTATGTTGCGGGTAAAGATATTTACTTAGGTTTGGATGTGGCCAGCTCTGAATTTTATGTTGATGGTAAATATGATTTAGCATCTGAAGGGCGCAAATTAAGCGCAGATGAAATGGTTGATTTTTTAGCCGACTGGGTAGAAAGATTTCCGATTATTACTATTGAAGATGGATTAGACGAAGCGGACTGGGACGGTTGGGCAAAATTAACGGAACGTTTAAATGACAAGGTTCAGTTAGTAGGTGATGATTTATATGTTACCAATACTAAAATTTTCAAAGAAGGTATTGATAAAGGTATCGCAAATTCAATCTTAATTAAATTTAATCAAATTGGTACTTTAAGTGAAACCTTAGATGCAATTAATATGGCACACGATGCGGGTTACACGGCGGTGGTTTCGCATCGTTCCGGTGAAACCGAAGATAGCACGATTGCTGACTTATGTGTGGCGACTTGTACAGGCCAAATTAAAACTGGTTCATTATCACGCTCTGATCGTGTTGCAAAATATAATCAGCTTTTGCGCATTGAAGAGACGTTGGGTGACAAAGCGGTTTATGCGGGCAAGTCTGCGTTTAAACACCTTAACTAAAATCATCGTCAGCTAAAGCTGACTCCTGCAATATAAAATATTTTAAATAAATGTAGGAGCGAGCTTTAGCTCGCGATGCTTGGAGACAAGCAGATTGAAGTGGATACTGTCATTACTCGTTGTTTTACTGTTTTCATTGCAGTATAAACTGTGGGTGGGTGATGGCAGTGTTTCTGAAGTTATTTATTTAAAAAACGAAGTAGTAAAGTACCAGACAACAAAAGAAAAGTTAGAGGAGCGCAATGCGTCTTTAGCTGCAGAAGTAAAAGATTTAAAACAGGGTTATGATGCGATCGAAGAACGGGCCCGTAGTGAAATGGGAATGATCAAAAAAGATGAATCCTTTTATCAAATTATTCATACCTCTAATGAGTAAATTTTAATGCAAAAAAGATATTGGGCGATTGTTCCCGCCGCCGGTGTTGGTAAACGCATGCAGGCCGATAGGCCAAAACAGTATTTGGCATTACATAATAAAACCGTTATTGAATATGCTTTAGATCGCTTATTATCTTTGGATGAAATAACGGGCGTAGTGTTATCAATAAGTGAAACCGATGATTATTGGCAGGACTTAAATTATAAAAGTAAAAAACCATTATTCATTGCCAGAGGTGGAACGCAACGCAGTGATTCTGTTTTAAATGCACTTAAATTGCTCGAAACAAAAGTCGATAATAATGATTCAATTTGGGTGTTAGTGCATGATGCCGCAAGACCATGTGTGCGTATTAACGATATTAAAAAGTTAATTAAGTATGCAAGTGATAGTGACAATGGAGGCTTACTTGCATTACCCGTAAGAGACACCATGAAGCGTGCCAGTGACAATGGCAAAAATAAAATAAAACAAACTGTTTGTCGTGAAGGTTTATGGCATGCGCTTACGCCACAAATGTTTAAATTACACTTATTAAAAGCGGCGCTGATAAATGCCGAAAAGAATAATCAGCCGATAACCGATGATGCATCGGCGATGGAATTGGCTGGTTATTCCCCCGTTTTAATTGAAGCGCAGGAAGACAACATTAAAATCACCCGCGGGTTTGATTTGAAATTAGCTGAGCTTTTTTTATTAAACCAATCCAGTTAAATTTTTTAAGCATAATTAGCGCATTATTTTTTGTATGTTCAGCTGTAATAAGTCGAGCCGTTTGACAGTATTGCTCTAATCAGATTGTCGTTTATTAAAATCTAAATAAAATTCAAATAAAATCAATGTCTTGGGTAGTTGGCCTGTTAATTGCTTTTCTAATATTCGGTAGTATTGGATATAAAAATTAAAACCAATTATTGAGGATAAAGAAATGAGTAAAAAGTATGGATTATGGCTATCAGCATGTTTATTAGCCGTTTCAATGAGTTCTTCTAATGCGGCTGTTATAAGTGACCAGTGTACCAATATTGATGATGGCTATGGTGGTTATTCGGGGGTGAGTTGTACTTATGAATATAGCTTTGATTTAATCGGTACGGTAGAGCTGCAAGACCCGGCTTCCGATACCCTGGTCAGTCAATTTCCAATTTTTGGCACATTAAGTCAAAGTGGCTGGTATGAAGAAGATTATTATGGTGGCAATAATGCTGGCGAAACAACAACAATGCTAAGCCTGACTTTGGGTAATGCATTATCAGCTGATCCAGCTATAGATATTGTTTACGATATGACGCGTGTTGATACACTTTTTGATTTTGCAACCACAATAGGCCCGGTCACAGAGAGTTTGACCAATACGAGTTATTATATCGGCAGCCCGACTAATTGGTTCATTGAAACTGACGGCGTTAACTTAATTTTAGAATCCATTAATGGTATTAATCTGATGAATTCCGAATTGCCAGATTTTATCGCAATGGTTAATGTTACGCCTGTACCCGTACCTGCTGCGCTTTGGTTGTTTGCCAGTGGCTTGATTGGCCTGGCTGGTTTGGCGAGGCGTAAGCGCTAAACTTTATTACAGAGCAGGGGCTTTTAGCGCCTGTTTGCGAGACTAAAGTTTCGCTTGCGTTTAATACAGGCATAAAAAAGCCGGCGCTGATATCAGTGCCGGCTTTTTTAGCGTTTAGGAATAAAGATTATTTATTTATTCGCTTTACGTTCCTGTGCTTCTTTAATAACTTCTTCCGCAACATTCTTAGGGCAAGGGTTGTAGTGTGAGAACTCCATAGAGAACTGGCCACGACCTGAAGTCATCGTACGTAAATCACCAATGTAACCAAACATTTCGCTCAACGGCGCATCCGCTTTAATGCGTACACCGGTTGGGCCCGCTTCCTGCCCCTGAATCATTGCACGACGACGGTTTAAGTCACCAATTACATCACCTACGTGATCTTCAGGTGTGAAAACGTCAACCTTCATAATAGGCTCAATCAGTTGTGGGCCGGCTTTAGAAATAGACTGACGATATGCACCTTTAGCGGCAATTTCAAACGCAACAGCCGAGGAGTCAACCGCGTGGAATGCACCGTCCATAAGTGTGAACTTAACATCAAGTAATGGGTACTCAGCTAAAACACCTTTATCCATCATGCTGCCGAAGCCTTTTTCAACAGCAGGCCAGAATTCGCGGGGTACGTTACCACCGGTTACTTTTGATTCAAACTCAAAGCCTGAGTTGGGCTCACCCGGCTCGATAACGTAATCGATCTTACCAAACTGGCCAGAACCACCAGACTGCTTCTTATGTGTGTAGCTGTCTTCTACTTTTTGTGTGATTGTTTCGCGGTAGGCAACCTGAGGTTTACCCACTGTAACGTCAACGCCGTGAGTACGCTTAAGGATATCGATTTTGATATCCAGATGGAGCTCACCCATGCCGCGTAAAATAGTTTCGCCGGACTCTTCATCTGTGTTTACATAGAATGAAGGGTCTTCCTGAACCATCTTAGAGAGGGCTAAGCCCATTTTCTCAGAGCCGCCTTTATCGTTCGGTGAGATCGCGATAGAAATAACGGGATCAGGGAATACCATAGGCTCTAATGTCGCCGGGTTCTTCTCATCAGCCAGCGTGTGGCCGGTTTGAACATTCTTTAAACCAACGAAGGCCACAATGTCGCCCGCCTGACAGCTACTGATTTCTTCCGCTTTATCAGCGTGCATCATTACCATACGACCGATACGCTCTTTCTTGCCGGTGAAGGTGTTAATTAACGTATCACCTTTGTTAATGGTGCCCGAGTAAACACGTACGAATGTTAATGCACCGAAACGGTCATCCATGATTTTGAATGCCAATGCACGAACCGGAAGTGTTGGGTCAACCAGTGCAAACTTGCCTGTTTCTTCACCTTCCTCATTAACTTCTGGCTGAGGTGGGACATCAGTCGGGCAAGGCAGGTAATCGACAACCGCATTCAGCATAGGCTGAACACCCTTGTTCTTGAACGCAGAACCGGTGTAAGTCGGGAAGAAGTCCAATGCAATGGTACCCTTACGGATGCAGCGCTTAAGGTCTTCTTCAGAAGGCTCTTCGCCTTCCAGGTATTTTTCCATTAGGTCATCGTCCTGCTCAACAGCAGTCTCGATTAATTTTTCGCGCCATTCTTCAACGTCATCAACCATATCGGCTGGAACGTCTTCGATTGTGTAGTTTTCAGGCTCGCCCGAGTCATCCCATATCCATGCTTTGCGGGAGATAAGATCAACAATGCCCTTAAGTTGGTCTTCAGCGCCAATGGGCAAAACCATTACTAAAGGAGTGGCTGCAAGCACATCTTCAATTTGCTTAATAACACGGTAGAAGTCAGCGCCAATACGGTCCATTTTATTGATGAAAATAACACGCGCCACCGCTGATTCATTTGCGTAGCGCCAGTTAGTTTCAGACTGAGGCTCAACACCGCCAGATGCACAGAAGACGCCTACGCCGCCATCCAGTACTTTAAGTGAACGGTAAACTTCGATTGTGAAGTCAACGTGTCCCGGTGTATCAATAATATTGAACTGATGATCATCCCAGAAACAGGTCGTTGCAGCTGACTGGATAGTAATACCGCGCTCAGCTTCCTGCTCCATAAAGTCAGTTGTTGATTCGCCATCATGAACTTCACCGGTTTTATGAATTTTACCAGTAAGCTTCAAAATACGCTCAGTTGTGGTGGTTTTACCCGCATCAACGTGGGCGAATATGCCGATATTTCTGTAACGAGATAGATCTGTCATGTTCTTACTCTTAAATAAGTTAAATAATTATGGTTAAAACCCGCTAGTCTTTAGCGGGTTTGGTGAGCTTGCAACTCTATATTAATCAATAACTTAAACTACTTAGTTAAAGCTGTTTAAGATTAAAAAGTTAAGTGCGATGCAGGCGGCACGTAATCTGTTTAAAACGAAGGCGCGGATTATACTAAAAAAGGGGGGCAAAACATAGGTGTATATTAGAAAAAAATTAAACTATATCAGCGCTCTAGCTTTAAATTACAAAGACCGTTTCTTGAGCAGAGCATAACTAATTGACTGATACAGGCATTTTAGTCTAAATCGTCCAGTCGATTTCATTTAGCCCCTGTTGTTTTAAAAAAGCATTAATCTGTGAAAACGGCTTGCTTCCAAAAAAACCTCGATATGCAGCTAAGGGGGAAGGGTGGGGTGAGCGAATTACTAAATGTTTTTTCTCGTTTATCATATTGCCCTTTTTTTGAGCATAAGTCCCCCAAAGTACAAACACAATAGGGCGATCAAAATCATTAATTTGTGAAATAATTTCATCGGTAAATATCTCCCAACCTTTGCCTTGATGCGCATTGGCCTTGGCTTTTTCAACGGTTAATACGCTGTTTAATAGCAGCACGCCCTGAGTTGCCCAATTTTGTAAATGACCGAGCTCGTTTTGTATTTGTAGGTCATCTTGTAATTCTTTAAAAATATTCTTTAAAGATTTAGGAATTGGTTGTACATCGGGCAAAACCGAAAAGCATAAGCCATGTGCATGGCCGGGAGTCGGATAGGGGTCTTGCCCCAAAATTACAACTTTTACTTGCTCCGCCGGGGTGCTATTAAGCGCATTAAACCAATCTTTTTGCGGCGGAAGTATTTCAACGCCCTGTTCAGCTTGTGTATTTAAAAACTGTAATAAGCGGGTAAAGTAAGGTTTTGAAAATTCTTCACTTAACAGCTTTTGCCATGATGTTATAAGAGGTGCAAGTTTGATTGATGTTTTCATAATGAAATTCGATGGAGACGAAGATTGTGATCTCTTAGGTTTAAAAGTTTATATTAATCGATTACCGTATTTATGTGATTAATTAATTGAACATCCATTCATTTTTTCATGGAGTTTGGTAGTTTATATATTTCACCGTATACTCGTTTTACATAAATGTTTTATATTTAACGCCTATGGATCAAACACAACAAAATTTCGCCATTATGTTCGCCGATGTAGCCGGCAGCACTCGCTTGTATGAGCGTCTTGGCGATCAGCAAGCTAACCAAATTATTAACGGGGCCATTCAATTTGTTTCAAATATCATTAATCAACACCAGGGTGTAATTGTAAAGACCATTGGTGATGAAGTAATGTGTCGTTTTTCATGCGTCGATAACGCATTAAACTGTGCTTGTGAAATACATAAGCAGATGGAGAAACAACCAATACGACACGGCGTGGGTTTGGTGTTTCGCATCGGCATAAACTGGGGGCCGACTATCCTGCAAAAGGACGGGGATATATTTGGCGATGCGGTAAATTTAGCGGCACGCATGGCAGGCTTAGCCAAAGCTCGACAAATCATCACATCAGAGTTTACTTACAGTCAACTCACCGATGTGAGCTTATTATCTAAATGCCGTGAAATTGATTGTGTGCCGGTAAAAGGGAAACTAAAGCCAATCGCAATTATTGAAGTAATGTGGGAGCCTAATGATGCCACTCGCATGTCGACAATTATTAGCCAGCATGCAGAGCTAATAACTGCGCAGCCCTTAATCCTGGAATATCAAAATAACACGCACATGCTAAAACCGGTTGAGGGGACGTTTGCGTTTGGCCGAGATGCCCTGTGCGACTTAACCATTACCTCCAATTTAGCCTCACGGGTGCATGCCAAAATTGAATGTCGCCGCGGTAAATTTATTTTGATTGATGAAAGCACCAATGGCACCCACTTACAAATGGATGGTCACAGCCCTATTTTTTTAAAACGTGAAGAAATTACTTTGCAGGGTAGTGGGGTTATAAGCTTTGGAAAAAAAATAGATTTGAAAAATCCACTGTTATTACGTTTTTATATTTAATCGGGGAAAAGCTATGCGCTTTAGTGTAAGGCTGCATTCATTAAAGAGGAATAACGTTGTCATTCCTACATACACATAATGATTTATAGGTCGGGAATCCAGTAACTTTAATGACTTAAGGGGGTTATGTTTCTCTATAAAAATATTTAGTAGTGACAAATGATATTTTGTAATACACTGAAACGACTTTCAGTTCATAGTCGTTAAGTTCAATAACCAAATTTTTTTTTCTGATCAATATACTCTTTGCGTAAAATGCATTTATCCTTATTTGATAAAAGACTTAGTAACTGTGTTCGGGTTTCAATGAAATAACGTATTTGATCAGGGCTCATTGCCTCTCCCTCACCAAAAGGTCGATTATATGTTGGTGTATCAGTAAAGAAAAATCGATGTAAATTCGCATCAAATTCCATACCGCTGTAAACTTCTTTAAAGTGACTATCGGCCTGCTGTAAATTTAAGCGATGCCCCTGAATAGGTAAACCATTAGCAAAACTATAGGCGGACAACTCACCGATTGGTTTAAATAACAGTAGCTCTTCATAAAATGTAATATGTTTTTTAGTTACCGAGCACATTAACTCATTAATGCGACAAAGCTGCGCATATTGCAAACAAATTTTAAATAAATACATCACAATATTGTTTTGCAATGCCGATTCTGAAGGGGATGTCGCAAGGCCAATAACCTCTGCCAGTAATAAGCCCGTTATTCTTAAACGATTAAGTTTATCGAGGTATATTTCGTCCATAGGTAGGCCCATAGACGAATCGGTTATCATCGTTAATGTGCCAATCACTTTTTCTTTACCCCCGGCTAGTTTTTTAATAGCAATAAATATTTTACTATCGGGTAATAAGTGATATTTAGTTAGCCGTAAGTGACAGTCTTCTTTGTGCAGGCCAACCGAAATATATTGTTGAGTTACTAGCTCAAGTGCCTGCTCAATTTCATCGGTGGTGGTGGCTATTTTATATTCAATGTTTTCTGATTGATTTAATAATTTAGAACGGCGAATACGAACACTACGCCTTTTTTCTATGTAGGTTGGTTTTTTATTGTTATTAAGCATTATTACCCGGCCCTGAAAAGTGTACACACTACTCTTTTTAAAAGAGCTTAATTATTATTTATATTCGCTGGTGTCCAGTTAACTTTTGTTGCCTTATACTCAGCCTCTTTGCATAAAGGCTTAAGCTGATTTCGATTACTTAAGACATGAAACGAATGCAGCTGACTTCGCAGGCATGACGATGTTTTTAAGTTAACGAGACACCAGTGATTTATACTAATAGGTATAGGACATAAATAAATCTTGCGAAATAATAATAATTAAAACGCGTACTGGTTCACATAAAATGTGCGTTACATATTGGGTATTAGAGTTTAGAAGCCAAAAGTTGAAGCATATGGTGCAGAAATATTAAGTAAAAGACAGGGTTATGTTTGTGAATTTATATTAGGAAATCACATATATATCGAGCGTGATCTAGGGTCATGCCCATGTTAACGGGAAATAATGATTAGAGCGCTTAGAGTGGGTGTTCAATTAAGAATACGATTAAGCAGAATATGAGTCATTACAAGACTGTATTTACGAACACTATAATTCGATACTGTATTTACGAACACTATAATTCGATTAGCCCTTATGGCCATAATTTGGGATAATCGCCTGACGAAAAGGAAACGGGAGTTGAAAAACCTTTAATTCACTGGCTAGAAAGGTTGACCGCTACAAGCCTGTAAATTAGCATGGCTGACTTAAATAAATTAAGACTCGATTTTTTACAAGGAAAGGAAATATGTATGAAGTTATAGAAACGACTGCCTATCAATTCGATGAAAGAGTTAATGAAAAAAAACGTGAAAAGCCCGTCGAAATCATCATTGAGACAATGGGGTGGTTTTATGCTCGTATTCCGGTATTTGAACGCCCTATCTATGTAGAAGGTGTGATTGAAGTGACCGAGGTTAATATGCACCCAGACACAGCTGATCCTATCAGCCAGTTTTCTGTTTCGGCATCTGTTAAAAGTCGAAATTTTATGAAGGGTAATGTAAGAAATTCAGGGCGCCCGGATATACATAAAGACTACATAATGGCATTGGGGCTTGGGGGGCCCGATGTTCCATTTAATATTATTCCCCTATGGGCAAATCTTCAAAATAATATTCAATGGAAAAATTTTGAAGCTAATGCAAAGAATCTTGCAATAAATAGCCAGCAAAAACTGATATTTCAGGCATCTGCCATTTATCTCGATTCTGAAACCACATTTGAAAGAGCTTCTATACCCGTAGGTATTTATGTTGATATTATAGAAGGAGATAATGTGCTTAGTTCAATTAAATTAAAACAAATGCCAACCGCTAATTTATCTTCAGATAAAGATAATGAGATTGTTGCACACGAGAAACGCCTGGAAAGTAAGCTAATGAACAAACCTCAAAAACCGTCAGCGATTCTTCAAGGTGGAATCTTTAAACAAAAATTAACCCAAAAAGTTCAGGATCGAAGAGTGAAGCAAGGCTTACTTAAATTGAGCAAAAGAATATAGAAGGGCGGACAGGTATTAGTAGTTTTCCATTAAGTTTAATAAATAAAAAATAGTATGCTTTTTTCTAAAATTCAAATCAGGGAAAATATCGCTTACATTGTCCAGACCGAGTGAGCGCTTGTAATTGAGTGTTGCACAAATCTCCTTCATGTCAATTTCTGAACCGACAAAAAAGATTTAGGGGTCAGGTTAACTTGGTGTTAGCTGTAAAAAACAAAACATTAATAGTAAATAAAAGTTTTATATTACGGGTCTAAATTAAAATCCAGTAAATGAACATTAAGTTTCAATAAAATCTGTTTAATATAAAGTGCGTTGACGTAGTTTAAAAATATCTTGTCTTAGCCAAATAAGATGACTTATTGTGAATGGTAAACGCCATT